>Ga0265797_10003823_pt1 | contig 23660 bp, 17 predicted proteins | sample P2T30metagenome_FD_192433 | JGI IMG/M metagenome (GOLD analysis project Ga0265797, IMG submission 192433) | Plant litter microbial communities from East Loma Ridge, Irvine, California - P2 T30 | ecosystem: Environmental > Terrestrial > Plant litter > Unclassified | place: USA: California... | reverse complement strand
TGTTTCTGCCACAATAGCCATTCCAAGTATTACCCATTTGTTCATTTCATCCTCCGGTTAAAGCCAGAGTATGTATGGACTTCAGCAGGTCGCCTAGTCTGTGCAAGCAAGGATTTTTGTGCGCAAATTGTGCTGCCGCACGCCCATTTATAGCAGTCAATACAGCTTTCGCTTGCAATGATTTGGGTCCGCTTTTGGCCGGTTGCGGACGTTCAGAATGGCTCAGTGTACGTGTTGCCGTTACGACAAGCACGGGGTTTTGTTAGACGCTCTAACTAACTGGTTTGAAGTTATTTTTTGTCGCATGATCAGCTGAAGAGAAGCTCTTCACCGGCATAGCTAACAGCTTGATGTGCCTCACTCGCCAAACGCTTGATAGTGTTCATGTCATAAGAGGAAATTCCTGACGACTCGACCGTTGCATATCGTCGCTCACGGCCGCCGACGGCCGCCGACCGAAAGGCATCTACCTTGACGATGAACGGCGAGTTCGAAACGACGAGCAAGTACCAATAATCGCCTTCGCGCATTTCCCAAGTGTTACTGATCAGTTGAGTACACAGAATGCATCGTTCTGAATCTACAGCCCAGTCGCCCCCACATGGTGGAATTCGGCGTTCAACAACGCCGAGCGAGGCGAAGTCAAGACCTGAGAATTCCTGAGGTGTAAGTGGGCGTTTCAAGAATGTCATAGCTTATGGTGTCTTCTAACAAATTATAGATCGCAGAGCTCCGTCTTTTGCGCGTTACGAACGACCGCTCTTGGCCGAACCCGGTCGCTCGGCTCAGCATAGCAGGTCGCCAGGGCCGAAAAATCGCGGACTGTCACGAAGGACCGGATCCGACCCAAAGCAGTCGTTAGGAAATGCTTCTCATGTATAAAAGTACACAAGCGGGATGAGGACGTGGACAAGCGAAAAAGCGATACCGAACCAGTGCCACGCTCGGAGACCGAATGAAGCCTTCAGTGCTGCATGGGCAAAGTAGATCAGCCCAACAGCACAACTGAGCACGGCAATCCCATAGGCAATCAACGACATCATCATTAGTCCAAGAGCATCACCGCTAGCCGGTTGTCCAGCTTCGCGCGCGGCCATTAGATTGACGAACGTCAAAATGGCAAGCGTGCACGGCAAGCTACCTGCAATCATGCCAACTGCAAAGATCGTCGGCGTCACCTTGTTTCGCACCACTGCTCCTTATCAGATTCGATCATGTCTGTCCGCTCCTGGCCGAATCCAGTCGGTCGCATTGCACAGCCTAACGATTTGGGATTTTTCCAACGAGCGAGTGAGTGAGCTGAATAATCTCAACTTATGTGCAAATTCGCTAAAAAATCTCATTTTATCTAAAAACTGATCTCAAATTTTGTGCGATCTCTTCTGCTAAGTCGTTGATTTCAGGGTAGTCCTGATCTCAACTTATATGACACCCAACGGGCATCCTGCCGGCCGCGAGCAGATCGCAATCGCGTTAATCAGGGTCGAACCTGTCGCGGACGGCAAACGCCTTGGGGGAGGCATCGGCTGCCGTCTGTGACAATCTGCGCTGATGTTGTACTGACAAAATGTTATCTTTACGCGCAGTGGCAGGATTTGCCTGTCATGCGACCCAAGGCATGCATCGCCTTGGCAATGACCGGTCACAGCGCGTGCTGTGACCGGTAATCCAACAGATGTTTCGCTTCCACTCGACAATCACCCCCTCATGAAACTGCACCTGCCCCTCGTACTAGTCATGGCCATTGCGCTGACGGCCTGCAAACCCAAGGCGCCCGCCGACAGCGCGATTCCTCCGGCGCCGGATGTCGCCGCGCCAGCCAGCACCGGCAGCAGCGCAGGCGATGCCAGACCCGCACTGGCCGCCCAGTCTGCCAAGCCGTTCGATATCGGACAAGTGCCGGTGACCAGCACGGCGTTGCCGGCGTTTCCGTATGTCGGCATTCCCGACGAGTTGAAGGGCGTCGTCAGTGGTGACGAGGTAGTGCAGTTCGACCGGATCCATGTGGTAGCCGGGAACAGCCTGCGTCAGGTGGAAGGCAAGATCTCGCGCCGCTATTTCTCGATCAACGCGATCGGCATGTCGCCGCTCGGTGCGCACCGCAACTATGAAGCCGTGTTGAAAGAACTGGGCGCGACGCGTGTCGATACCATCTCGCCGGCGGACCCCGCGTTCATCGAGGCCCATGGCGGCGATCTCGGGGCCATCCGCAAGAAAATGCAGCTGATCGGCGGGCCGGACCGCTCGGACGAGGCAGATATTCCGGGCTTCGAGCAGTACCTGCTGCGCACGCCATCGAGCAATCTCTGGATGTCGTTCTACTTGTTCGACGGCAGTCTGAATCTGGGGCTGATCGTGGTCGAAGAAAAAGCGCTCAAGCAAAGCGTGGCGCTGATGCCGGCCGCGCAGATGGCGACGGCGCTGGAAAAAGATGGTCATGTCGCGTTGTACCTGAACTTCGACACGGACAGCGACGTCATTCGTCCGGACAGCCTGCCGGCCGTCGATGAAATTGCCAAGCTGCTCGAGGCCGATCCAGCCCTCAAGCTGAAGGTCGAAGGGCATACCGATAGCGATGGCGACGCTGCCCGCAACAAGCAGCTCTCGCTGGCGCGGGCGCAGTCGGTGGTCAAGGCGATTGCCGCCCGGCGCATCGATGCGAGCCGTCTGCAGCCGGCCGGCATCGGCCCCGAGCGGCCACTTGCCGACAACAAGACGGATGAGGGCAAGGCCCGTAACCGCCGCGTCGAACTGGTGCGCACGTGAAGCGCCGGGTGCTCACGCCGCTCGGCGCGGTCATGCTGGCGGCAAGTCTCGGCACGCTTGCCGTGCCTGCCTGTGCCATGACCGACCCTGCATCGGTGCCTGTCACGCGCGCCACATTGCCGGCATTTCCATTCGTGGCCCCGCCGGCAGCGTCGCCCAAACCGTTCAGTGAAGATGCCGTCACCTGGGAACGGGTGTATGTGCTGGCGGGTGACCGACTCGCACCGGTCGAAGGCCGCTACTACCGGCGCCTGTTTTCGGTCCAGTCGGCGGGCTTGACCGAGGCGACGGTGCTGCAGCACTACAGGCAGCAGATCGGCGCCCTGGGCGGCGTCAAGCTCGCGACGTTCACGAAGGGCAACGACGCCGTGCTGCGCCAGGGCGGGCAAGAGTCGAAGCAGGCGTTCGAGAAGCTGCGCCATTTCACCGGCAGCAGCAGCATCGAGCAATACCTGATTCGTGGCGCCAATGGCAATGTCTGGATCAGCATCGGCATCTTCGACGATGGGCTCAATGGCAGCCTGGTCGTCGTCGAAGAGCAGCCGTTTAGGCAGACCGTCGCGCCTCTGCCACGGGCTGGTCGATAAACACCTGGGCCAGGGCGAAATAGTTGGCCGCGGCTGTCACAAGCGCGCGGGCCGGCGCGTCTGACAGGTGTAGAGAGCGCATCGTGCGCTCTCGCTGAACCCAAAAGGTCCACCATGTCTTCTGCTGCCCGCCTGCCATTTTTTTCCCTCGCCCCCAACGCACTGCATGCGCTGGTCAACCTGTCGAAGACCGTCGGCAAGAGTTCGATCGGCGAGCGCCTGTTCGAGCTGGTCAACCTGCGCGTGTCGCAGGTCAATGGCTGCGGCGTGTGTGTCGACATGCACTGGCGCTCGCTGCTCAAGCAGGGCGCCGATCCGCGGCATCTGAATGCCATCGCCGGCTGGCGCGAGGCGCCGTTCTTCAGCGCGCGCGAACGGGCGGCAATGGGCTGGGCCGACGCCGTCAATGCGCTGCCGCAGCGCGACGACACCGACACCGCTTATGGCGCACTGCGCGAGCATTTCAGCGAGACGGAGATCGTCGAGCTCAGCTACGCCATCGCCGCCATTCGCGGTTGGAACGTGCTGAACCTTGCGCTGCGCAACCAGATCCCCGAGCAGCCCGCCCCGGGCTTTTAATCGCCGATCGGCTGCCAGTCATGAACGATCAACGCCAGCTACCGGCCCAGGATGTCTTCAATGCACTGCGGCCCCGGCTGTTTTCGATTGCCTACCGCATGCTCGGCATCCGCGCAGATGCCGAGGATGTCGTCCAGGATGCCTGGCTGCGCCTGCATGGCGCCGATCAGGCTGCCGTGCAGTCGTTCGAGGCCTGGCTGGTGACCGTGACGACCCGGCTGGCCATCGACCGCTTGCGCTCCAGCAAGGCGGACCGCGAAGCGTACATCGGCTGGTGGCTGCCAGAGCCCCTGGTCGAGCTGGACGAGAACACGCCGGAGCGCGCCGTCGAAATGGCCAGCGACGTGTCGGTGGCCTTCATGTGGGTGCTCGAGCGCCTGGCCCCGGAAGAACGCGCTGCGTTCCTGATGCGCCAGGTGTTCGACACCGATTACGCCGAGATCGCCTCGGTGCTGGGCAAATCGGAGGCCGCCTGCCGCCAACTGGTGCACCGCGCCATCGGCCGGGTGCAGCAGGAGCGGCCACGCTTCACGGTGCCGGTCGATGCGCATCGGGAACTGCTGGCCGCGTTCAGGGATGCGGCGGGCAAGGGCGATATGGCGGCCATGCGTTCGCTGATGGCCGACGACGTCCAGCTGGTCTCCGACGGCGGCGGAAAGGTGAAGTCCTTCATGCGCATCCTGCGCGGCGCCGGGCGGGTGGCGGGCGTGTTCTGGTCCGTCGAGCATCAATACCCACGGCAGGTGGTGTACCGGCCGGCGCGCGTGAACGGCGAGCCGGGGTTGTTGCGCTATGTGGACGGCAAGCTCGAATCGGCGCAGGCGTTCATCGTGGATGGCGCGCGCATCGTCGCGGTTTTCGTGATGCGCAACCCGGACAAACTCGCCACCCTCCCGCAGCACTTGTGAAGCGCCATCGCGCGCACTGGTCCGGTGGCGCCGAAGATCGTCAGCACGGCTGTACAGGCCGCGCCTGCACCGCAATGGGGAACACGCGGTCGTAGGCGAGATTGAACAAAAAGCCGTACACCAGATAAAACGTCACAATCGCAAGATCCATCACCAGGGCCGCCCACAGGCCGATGCCCAGGTACCAGGCGATCATCGGAATAAGCATGGCGACCAGGCCTGCCTCGAACAGGACGGTGTGCGCGACCCGGATCGCCATCGTCTTGTGAACGCTGCCGCGCAGGCGCAGCATGGCGCGGTCGAATCCCAGGTTGAAGACGAAGTTCCACAAAGTGGCGACGGTGGCCGACACAATGCCGATCACGCCCATGTCCTGCACTGGCTGGTCGAACAGCGCCGCCGATCCGGGAATGAAAATGGCCAGGGCCACGGCCTCGAACAGCAGGGCGTGGCGGACGCGGTCGCGGAATGTGCGCATATGGTTTGCTCCTTGTTATTGTCAGGGCGTGCCGGCTGACCGCACGGGTCGTGCATCGCTAGAGAAAACATCATCGCATAGTCAATAAATGTACACATAGCCCAGATTTCGAGGCATAGTGTTCCGGATATGAAACACTTGAACTGGGATGATCTGCGCCTGCTGTCACTCGTTGCGCAGGAGGGCACCTTGCGGGGCGCCGCAAAGAAGGCGGGATTGAGCCCCGCCACATTGTCTCGCCGGCTCGACCAGCTCGAAGACGCGGTGGGGCAAAAACTCGTCGAACGCTTCCAGGGCGGTTGCATCCCGACCGCGTTCGGCGCGGATGTCTTCGCATTGGCAGACCAGATGGGCGACATCGCGCTGGAGGTCGAGCATGCGCGCGCGCAGCAGAACGCGCGCGGGGCGTCCGGCGTGGTGCGGATCAATACCGACGAGTGGTTATCGTATTTCCTGACCACGCGCTTTGCGCCATTTCACGATGCCTACCCCGACGTGGAAGTGGAAATCGTCACTTCCCACCGCCCCTACAACCTGGCGCGGCGCGAGGCCGATATCGCGATCCGTCCTTACCGGCCCGAACAACTCGACCTCGTCACGCGCCAGATCGGCACCCTGTCGTTCGGCCTGTACTGCAGCCGGGATGTCGCAACGCGTCATGCCGCCGCCCTGGCCAGTCGCGATTGGACGGGCGTGCCGTTCGTGGGGTTCGACGAGCCGCGCGCCGAGTTCCAGTCCGATCGCTGGCTGCGGGCACTGCCTGGCGCGAGCGCGCCGTGGATGCGCTGCAGCTACGGCCTCGGTATTCTCGATGGCGTCGCCCATGGCGCCGGCCTGGGTGTGCTGGCCACCTTTCTTGCCGTCGAGGCGCATGACCTGGTCGCCGCGCTGCCGCACATTCCCGAGCTCGACCAGGATATCTGGCTGTCGATGCACAGTGGCCTGCGCACGAGTGCACGCGTCAGGGCGGTCGTCGATTTCGTCGGGCAGCTGTTTGCGCAATACCGGGAAAACGGCGCTTGATGCCTGCGGCCAGGGCAGAACGTTTTGTCAGCGCACGATCAGCACTGCGCGCACGCTGGCGTCGAGCGCGCTGCGCTCGACATAGCCGATCATCCCCGGGTTATCGGCGATCATCTTGCGCATGGCATCGTTGCCGGCCACCTCCGCTGGCGGCTGGCCACGGCCGGTGAAGATCAATCTTGCCCAATGGGCCTTGACCAAGGCAGGGGTACGCTGCGTCACCTTGCTGTAGAACTCGTTACGCAATGGCGAACCGAGATCCTGGTCGATCGGCACGACTTCGCTGCCGTTCGGGAAGCGATTGGTCTGGGACAGGAAGATATCGGCAATCTGGTCGGCACGCAGCGTCATCACGGGGCTGCGGGCCGAGACGATCACTGCCAGGTCTGCCGCCCGGGCGGCGCGAGGCGACAGGGCAAGTGCCGGGCACAGGCACAGGCACATGAAAAGAATGCGCAGCAAGCGGTTCATCGTGTTCAAAATACGACATCCATGCCAAGGCTTATCACGTTGAATCCCTGGCCGGACCGGAAGCCGGGCTGGACATTGATCAGGGTGCCGATGGAGCCGCCGCGCGGCCTGACCCGGTCGAGCTGCGCCTTGAGGGCAATGTTCGGGGCGACATCCCAGCGCACGCCGACGCTGGCCGTGTCTTGCACACCGATCTGGCGCAGCTGGAAGTTCAGGGTGTCGTTCAAGAATCCCGCCATGGCCGCCGCCTCGGGCGGCAAACCGTCCAGCGGCAATCCTGCCGTCCAGGTGGGAAGGTTCGCCACCAGGCGCGCATAGGTGACATAGGGCGCCACATTGCCAAAGCGGCGGCCCGTGGACAGGTACGAGGCGGTCTGGTCGCCCAGGATCGAGCCCGTGTTGATGCGGCCGCTTTCACCGGTGACGAACCAGTCGCCCGGATCGTAGTTGAAGCCGGCGCTGAACACGCGCACATGACGCTTGGCGAGATCGTAGCGCTGTGCCAGTGCCTCGCCTGGCGCACCGAAGGCGCGCAAGCCATCGAACAGTGCTTCGGCGCCCGGCACCGCAAGCAGCGTCTGGGCCGCGGTAAAGCGCAGCGTCAGGGCGCCGGCGGTGGCGCTCTCGGTGAGGCCGACGATATTGCGGGCCTTGCCGGTGACATCCTTGTTCAGGCGTGCGGTGGCGCGACCGAGCGAGAGCGTGGTCTCGTGCTTGACCTGGCCGGACTGCCAGCGGTAAGAGGCATCGACGCCATCGCTATTGGCGATCGGTATCAGGCTGTAGAGCTCGACCGGTGCGCGCAGCCAGGGCAGGGCGTAACCCACCTTGCGGTAATCGGCCGCCAGGAACAGCGGCAGTGCAATGCGACCGGCGCGCAGCGACAGCTCCGGTGTTGCCTGGAACTTCACGTTGGCCCAGGTGAGGTAAGTCTTGTACGAATTCTCGACGCTTTTTTCTTGCGTCACCTGCACCACGGCCGACCAGCGCTTGTCGAACTGCACATCCAGCTGCGCACCGGCGCGGCTGTCCACATCGAAGGCCCATGCCTTGGAATGGCCAGCCTGGCCGGGCGAGTTGGGGTTGACCGTATAGTCGCCCTGGTCTTGCGTGGAATGGACGGCGGCAAGAGTGCCGAAGCCGGTGATGGCCGACTTCATCTGCGCTTTTGCGTGGCCGTGCGGCCAGGCCAGCAGGCACAGCAGTACGGCGGTGGAGGCAACGCTGCGCGCCGCCGGAATCTGAGACATGAATGACATTGATGGTGATGTAATGCGTATTACGGTGATAACGGCGCCCGTGGCGCCTGAGATGGCGTGAATGACCCGGCGCGCGCTGCAGCGCTTGCTTCAGCGTTTGCTGCGGCGCTTACGGCAGCGCCAGCTGCGCCGCGTTCGGCGTATCGAGCCGGAAGATGCTCACGACCTGGGCCAGGCCATGGGCCCGCCGCTGCAGCGAGTCGGCCGCCGTGGCGGTCTTTCTGACCATCTGCGTGTTGTGCTGCAGGGACTTGTCCATGGCGTCGATGGCATCCGATATCGCGGTTACCCGCACCGCCTGTTCGTCGCCAGCAACGCTGATCTTGCCGACCACATCCGTCACATTGGCCACGCTCGAAACGATGTCGTCCATCGTGCGCCCGGCTTCCTGGGCCAGCTTGCTGCCGGCGCTGACCTGACGCACCGATTCCTCGATCAGTCCCTTGATCTGGCGGGCGGCTGCGCCCGAACGCTGGGCCAGCTGCCGTACTTCGGCGGCAACGACGGCAAAGCCGCGCCCTTGTTCGCCGGCGCGGGCTGCCTCCACTGCGGCGTTGAGCGCGAGGATATTGGTCTGGAACGCGATGCCGTCGATGACGGCCGTGATCTCGGCGATCTGGCGCGACGACGTATCGATCAGCCCCATGCGGGCGACGACGGCGCCCACCTGGCGTCCGCCGACAGCGGCAATGCCAGATGCCTGCGTCGCCAGCGTATTGGCCTGACGCGCGTGCTCGGCATTGGTACGGATGATGTCGCCGAGTTCGTCGATGGAGGCAGCGGCGCGGCCGAATGCCTCAGTCTGGTCCCGCGAGTGTTCGAACAGCAGTGCGCTGCCTTCGGCGATGTCGCTGGCCGCGCCGCGCGTGGTGTCGACCGTGTCGCGCACCTGCCCGATTGCCGCTTGCAGCGTGTGCAGCACGTCGCGCAGGGCGCGGCCGCTACTGCTGGTGGCCGGCGCCAGCGCGCGCAGATCGATGACCCCGTGCTGCGCCTGGAGCATCGACACGCTGGCGCGCAACTCGGCCGAGCGTAGCGCCTCGCGTTGCAGCACCAGGGCGATGTAGCACAGCACCATGGTCTCGACAATGACGTAGCCGGCGTGGATGAAGACGATTGCCAGGCCCGGCCTGGTCAGGCAAATGACGCCATAGCCAAGCTCTTGAAGATAGTTGAAGCTGAAATGGTGCACGGCGGTCAGGCCTGCCGCGAGCATGATCACGCGCCAGTCGCGGTAGCACAGCAAGATTGCGAGCGAAACAAAAATCCCGAAGTGTAGCTCTTCCCGGCCATTGCCTTGATGGATGTGCAGGGCGCACATGGCCATCAGGGCGGCGGCATTGACCATGCGGCTCGTCAGGGTGCCGCTGACCAAGAACGTGACACCGCTTGCCAGTGCGACGATCGGCAAGCCCACCACCAGCGACCATGTCAGGGTGTCGTGGATGCCTGCCAGCACCAGCGAAAATCCCAGCATTGCCCAGAGAACGACGATGAGAAGCCGATCAGCTTGGCGGTGGACAGGTGTCAGGTTGGCTACAGTGGGCATCATGGTCTCGGACAACGGGGTATGTCGCCATTAGACCTGAAAAATATAGATTTGCAGCAACTATCGTTGTATTTTTGACGCTCCAATCGTCAAATTCCTTGGATTTGATGTGCTGATTGCTTGATTTTTACTGATCAGATGGGAGAAAACCAGTAAATTTGATGAAATTTTGCGATAGTTCTAGATAATTAAATAACGAAAGTCAGAGAGCAGGCGCCGTAGTTACCTTCTTATTCATAAAATCTTGCGCATCGGCTATAAATTCTGACGATTCGTACAAAATCCTGCGTCGTGATGTGATGCCGGCAGGCCACTCCCGCCGGCGGCTCCCGTTTCAGTCAGGCAGCGGGCCTTGCAGTCGGCCCAAGCGCTGGCGCAAGCGCACGAGCGAATAGCCGACAGTGAACAGATACAGGCTGACGATGGCGCCCAGAATGACAAGCGACGGCACGGACAACTGGGCATAGGCGCGCTGCTTGTCGATCATGAGAAGGAGCATGAACAGCGTCAGGCCGCTCTTGCGTCAGGCGTGATTTGCGTCTTGTGGTGCTGAAGTCACACTCCTGTAATTTCTCGCGTTGATTTGTAAAGTTTTGCAAGCAAGGACACCGCGATTGCCGCGATGCGCGCCGTCAGTCGCCACTGTTTGTAAAGAAGTGTTAGCGCCACCTGCACATCCGCGAGAAACATTTCAATAAAATCATATGGTTATGCGCCATCAGCCCCCGGCTGGTTGTCGCCTTGCGCCGCTGCTAGCATGAATCATCGATAACACGAGGACATTCATGCAACAGTTCAAGACGATCCCGCACCGCCTGCCGTGTGCACTGTTGGCAGTCATCGACATGGGCGGTGCATCATGGCTGTGACCCTCGCCAGCGCACCGCAGGCCGGCAATTCCAGACGCGACGTCGTGCTCGGCATGGCGTTTGTCGGCCTGCTGTTCTTCATCCTCGGCTTTGTCACCTGGCTCAACGGGTCACTGGTGCCGTTCCTGAAGATCGTCTGCGGCCTGAACAATTTCCAGGCCCTGTGGGTGACCTTCGCGTTCTACATCGCCTACACCGCCATGGCCCTGCCATCGGCCGCCGTGCTGGTACGGACCGGCTACAAGAAGGGCATGACGATTGGCCTGGGCATCATGTGCGTCGGGGCGCTGCTGTTCATCCCGGCCGCGCAAAGCGCGCGCTATGAACTGTTCCTGGTGGCGCTGTTTACGCTGGCCAGCGGCATGACCCTGATGCAGACCGCGATCAATCCCTACATCGTCTGCCTTGGCCCGCGTGAAAGCGCCGCCATGCGCATCAGCATCATGGGCTTGTTCAACAAGGGTGCCGGGGTGGTGGTGCCGCTGGTGTTCTCCACGCTGATGCTGGCCGACATCGACAGTTTCTCGCACACCGCGCTCGAGGCGCTCGACCCGAGCGCCCGCGCCGCTGCCCGCGCCGGCCTGTCCGAGCGCCTGGTGCTGCCGTATATCTGCATGGCGGCGGTGCTGTTCGTGATCATGGTGTTCATCCATTGTTCGAATCTGCGCGATATCGAGCCCGAGACCGACAGCCCGGACGCCGGCGTCGAGCGCACCGGCGTGCTGCAGTTTCCGCAACTGGTGTTCGGCGCGCTGGCGCTGTTCGCCTACGTCGGCGTGGAAGTCATTGCCGGCGACACCATCGGCCTGTATGGACATGAACTGAATGTGGCCAACTTCGGCGTGCTGACGTCGTACACGATGATGTGCATGGTGCTCGGTTACCTGATCGGCGTGCTCGCGATCCCACGCTACCTCTCGCAGCAGCGCGCCTTGCTGTTCTCGGCGGTGGCAGGCCTGCTGCTGACGATCGGGGTGGCTACCGGGTCCGCCACCGACAGCGGCATCTCGCAAGCCCTCATCGGCTGGGCAGGGGTGCCGACGGTACCCGACACGGTCATGTTCCTCGCGCTGCTCGGCCTGGCCAACGCCATGGTGTGGCCGGCGATCTGGCCCCTGGCCCTGCAGGGACTGGGCCGTTACACTGCGAGCGGCTCGGCGCTGCTGGTGATGGCGATTTCCGGTGGTGCGGTCCTGCCCCTGCTGTATGGCCATTTGGCTGACCTGAACACCTCGCGCGGCGCCTACTGGATGCTGCTGCCGTGCTACGCCCTGATCCTCTGGTATGCGGCGTACGGCCACAAGATCCGTCGCTGGGGCCGCGGCAGGTCGACGCCATAACGCTTCCGCTACACCAATTGCACCATCAGGAATTGTCCGCACGGCGCCGCTGCGCGGTCCATCGTTTTTCATTTCATACCAGGAGCACCGGATGTCTCTACTGAAACCAAATAAAACGCTGATCAGTGTGGCTGTCGCCAGCGCCTGCATCGCCATGCCGGCCCTGGCGCAAGATACCGCAACGCCGACGGCGCCCCGGCAAAATACCGGTGAAGCGATTGCCGAAGTGAAGGTGACGGCAACGCGTCATTCGACCTCGCTGCTGCGCACCCCGGTCTCGGTCACCGCAGTCGGCCAGGATGAACTGACCCGCAAGGGCATCACCGACGTGCGCGGCCTGAGCGGCGAAGTGCCCAACCTGCAACTGGGCAGCGCGACCGATGGCAGCTCGGGCGTGAAGATTTCGGTACGCGGCGTGAGCAGCAACGACTTCACCGAGATCGGCAATCCGGCGGTGAGCCTGAACGTCGATGGCATCTACACGCCGCGCCCGCAGTCGGCGCTGGCGCTGCTGTTCGACCTGGAGCAGGTCGAAGTGCTGCGCGGCCCGCAAGGCACGCTGTTCGGCCGCAATGCGACCGGCGGCAGCATCAACATCATTCCGAACAAGCCGCAATTCAATTCGACCGAGGGCAATGCCGGCCTGACGATCGGGCGCTACAACCTGCGCCAGGTGACGGCAGTGCAGAACATCCCGGTGAGCGACACCTTCGCGATGCGCGCCACGATGATGGTCATCAAGCGTGACAGCTACCTGAACCAGGAGCAGGATTTCTACGCCGCCGATTTTCCGCAGTTCGGCGTGACGCCCGCGCGCGATGCGGCCGGCAACGTCATCCCCGATGTCGACCAGCGGTTCAACCGCAAGGTCGGCGCCAGCGACGCGTACGGCAACAAGGACGAATGGGCGGCGCGCCTGCAGGGCCGCTGGAAGATCGCCAGCAATCTCGAATGGCTCGGCGCCTACGAGCGCTACACCAACAAGGGCGCCGGCGACATCGCGCTCAAGGATTGCACGATGGCGGCCGGCACCGCCCACGCCTGTCCGGGTGGGCAGTGGGACGTCAAGATCAACCGGCCGGGTGAACTCGACTGGAACATCGACACCTTCCGCAACCGCCTGACCTGGAACCTGACGCCTACCGCCACGGTTGAATACAATGTGTCGCACTCGGTGCAGAAGCGCCGCCAGATCCGCGACGGCGATTCCGGTTACCAGCCGCTGGCCGACGACATCAATATCTACGGCGGCTTCGTCAACGATTCGGCCGGTTTTACCAACTCGTCGAAATTCAAGACGACCGTGCAGGAACTGCAACTGCGCGGCGAAGAGGGCAATCTGCGCTACGTCACCGGCCTGTTCTGGATGCACGAGAAGAACGCGATCGAGTTCGGCGAAGACTCGATCTCGGCCATGGTCAACGCACCGGGCGCGCCGTATTACGCGTTGTACGACCAGACCGATCGCCAGGCCGAATCGATGGCCGCCTTCAGCCAGGTCGACTGGGCCTTCGCGCCGAAATGGAATTTGACGGTCGGCGGGCGCATGACGCGCGACGTGCGCGAAGACAAGGACGGAAAATTCTACGATTCGGGCACCACGGGCGACCCTTATTCGTACTTCCAGGGCCAGTACACGCCGATTCCGGGCCGCTTCTTCAACAGCAGCGACCTGAAACCGGGCATGGGTTCGTACTACGGTGTGGCCGGCATGGCTGGCATCACGCCGGACGTGAGCAGCAACCGCGACTCGTGGAACAAGTTTACCTGGCGCCTGGGCCTGAGCTACCAGGTCACGCCGGACGACTTCGTGTTCGGTTCGCTCTCGACCGGTTACAAGGCGGGGGGCTTCAGCGACAAGCAGAATATCTGCGCGCGCGGCCTGGGCGGCAACTGCGCCGACCGCGAGCCGGGTCCGCACTACACGTTCCTGCCATGGAAACCTGAAACGCTGACCAATTTCGAGGTCGGCTACAAGGGCCGCATGCTGGACAACCGCCTGTCGTTCTCGGCTACTGCCTTCCACAGCCGCTACAAGGACATGCAGATGACGGGCGCGGTCGAGATGGGCAAGATCATCCCGGCCATCCCGTGCACGGCGGCCAATCCATCGTGCGATTCCGCCGTGTTGTACGGCACCACCAATGCGGCCGAAGCGAAAATCTCGGGCCTGGAACTGGAAGGCAAATACCGTCCCTGGGCTGGCGCCGAAGTGAACTTCCAGTACGCCCACCTGCGCGCCAAGGTGGTGTCCTATCCCGACTATACCCAGACCTGGCGCGATGTGCCGTGCGGCCCGTTTCGCGCTACCTACGGCGTCGAGCCGTGCGTGCGCTACACCGGTCCGAACCAGGCGCTGGTCGGCCGCTTCCCGGCGAACGTGGTGGGGAATGACTTGCCGAACGCACCGCGCAACTCGGCCCGGATCGAAGTCTCGCAGCGCTTCATGCTGGCCGGCGACTACGAGCTCACGCCGCGCCTGTCGGCGCGCTGGCAGGACAAGATGTACTTCAGCATCCAGAACCTGGACAACGCCAAGGTCGGCAACCAGCAGGGCGCGTACGCCACCTACGACGCCTCGCTGCGTCTCGGCGCACCAGGCGGCAACTGGCGCGCCGAGCTGTACGTGAACAACCTGAACGACGTGTTCGCCAAGAACAACGCGCGCATCGTCGACCCGGGGTACGTCATCGGCCAGTACAACGAGCCGCGCATGTTCGGCCTGCGCGTGAGCGCCGACTGGTAACGGCGTGGTAACGGCATGGTAACGGCGTGATCGCCTGGCCGCCACCTGGCGGCCAGGCAGCATCTGTCAGCAATACAGCCCTGAGGAGAACGCAATGCGTGATACGAACAATGGTCGTGGCGGTGTAATGGCGGCGCTGGCCGGCGCCGGCATGATGGTGCTGGCTGGTTGTGGCGGCAACGGCGCCGACGGCGGCGTGCAGGCAGGCATGTCACGGCAATTGTCGACGGCGCCCGTGGCCATCGCCGCCGCAGCGCCATGGCCGGTCTGGTCGGGCTGGGATTTTCCGTATAACGAGCCGCCCCTGGCCAGCGCGCCGGCGGTGGCGTTCGGTGTCTCGCAACTGACGCAATCGGCCACGCAGACCGTGTTTCGCGGATCGCATGCGCTGCCGGCTGGCAGCGTGCAGGATTACCGCATCGGGGTGTTCGTGCACCATGACGTGTTTTATTTCCAGGCCGATGCGACCGCCGTCATCGATGCCAACGGCACGTTCACGCTCACCCTGCCACGCGCGGTGGGCAGCGCCGACCGCGCCGTGCTGGTGCTCCACCCGGCGTCCTACAATCCGCTCTCCGGGGCCAACTGCAATGCCGCCGCCGGCTTTTGCAGCGGGCAGGTCACGGGCACGACCAAGCTGTCACTGCCGGTCGATCCGGCGGCGCTCACGGCCTATACCGCCGCCTACTTTCCCGCGCCAGCGCCGTCCACTAACCCGCAGATCGCCGCGCTCCAGCGCATGATGAACACGCCGCAGGTCACTGGCGGGCCCTACGGGGCGGGGCGCCTGATCCGCAGCTTCCACGACATGGACTCGGCGTTCCTGTACGACCAGGCGCTGGCGGTGATCGCCTTCAGCCTGGCCGGCGAGCAGGCCAGCGCCGACCAGATCCTCAATGCCCTGGCCGCGTCGCAGACGGCGTCCGGCGCCTGGGTGTTTGCCTACCTGACCGATGGCGCCGACGCCAATCCCGGGGTGGACATGCGCATCGCCGGGGCGAACGCCTGGCTCGGCATGGCGCTGAACGCCTACCAGAAAGCCTTCGGCAGCACGAAATACCTGGCGATGTCGACCCGCCTGCACGACTATTTGCGCGCGCAAATCGTGCCCGTGACAATCAATGGCGCCAGCCGCAGCGGCTTGCGCTTCGCCCCGACCAACTACGTGCCGGGCCGCACCGGCATCTTCGCGCTGGAGCACCAGCTCGATGCCTACGCCAGCATGCACCAGTACCACGCGCTCAATGGCGGCGCGCCGTACCTCGCCGCCGCCACGGCATTGCGCGGCATGTCCGAGGGCCTGTGGAACGGCACGCGCTTCCTGGGCGGCTATGACGCCAACACGCAAACGCTTAACACGAGCGAGCGCTATCTCGATACCTATTCGTGGTCAGTCCTCGCGCTGGGAAACACCGGTAGCGCGGGCCAGAACTTCGCCGCTGCCCTGCCTGCGATGTGCGACTATTTCAACGTGGACGGGCGGCTCGATTACCCGTCGCGCAAGGTGACCGGGATCGTCGGCTTCTACGACGTCATCTACGACAACGCGCCGTCTGCCACGCCGTTCGTGTGGAGCGAGGGCAGCCTGGGCGCGATCATGGCCATGCGCCAGGGCGCGCCCGCCATGGCGTGCGCTGGCAACGGCGCCAGCCAGATGCTCGAGTCGCTCAACTACATGGTCGATAAACTGGGCAGCATGCCATACGCGACCCGCAATGCCGATGCGAGCTTCACCAGCTCTGGCAGCGTGGCGGGCACGGCCTGGCTGTATTACGCGAACCGGAACAAGAATCCGTACGCGCATTATTGAGAAGGGCCGGTCGATGCGATGTGCTGCCTTGTTTGCCTTTGCACTGCTGATGCTGGCAGCGCCGCTCAGCCGCGCCGGCACCCTGCTGATCGAGAGCTGGCGCGTGGACGACAAGGCGCTGTGGGAAAACGTGCTGATTCCGGCATTCCAGCGCAGCCATCCCGGCATCGAGGTGAGATTCGCACCGACCGCGCCCACCGACTACGACGCACGGCTCGCGGCGCGCCTGGCCGACGGCAGCGCCGGCGACCTGGTCGCATGCCGGCCGTTCGACGCCTCGCTGGTGCTGTACGCGCAGGGCCATCTCGAGCGCCTCGATGGCAAACCGGGCATGCAGTATTTCGAGCCGGGCGCCTTGCTGGCCTGGCAGACGGCCGGCGGCAAGGACGCCTTCTGCATGCCGGTGGCCTCGGTGATCCACGGTTTCATGTACAACAAGGCCATCTTCAGGAAGTACGACCTGCAGGCGCCGCGCACCGTGGACGAATTCTTTCGCGTGCTCGACGTGCTCAGGAAGCACGGTGTGACGCCGCTCGCGCTTGGCCTGGCCGATGGCTGGGAGGCGAGCCAGCTGGTCTTTACCAACATCGGCCCGAATTTCTGGCGCGGCCAGGCCGGCCAGAAGGCGCTGGCCGAAGGGCGCGCCCGCCTGACCGATGCGCCGTTCGTCGAGGCGCTGCGCTTTGGCGCGCGCATGGGTACGTACTTGCCCGCGGGCGCCGCCACGCAAACCTATGCCCAGAGCCAGGCCATGTTCGCGGGTGGCCGCGCGGCGATCTATCCGGCAGGGTCGTGGGATATCGCGCGCTTTGGCAGCGCGCCCGGCCTGGAACTGGGCGTGTTCGCCGCGCCCGTCAAACGGCGGGGTGACCCCTGCTTCATCTCGGATCACATGGATCTGGGACTGGGCGTGAACCGCAGGTCGAAGAACAAGGCCGACGCCTTCAAGTTCCTGGCCTGGGTCGGCTCACAGGAATTTGCCGATATCTACAGCAACCGGCTGACCGGCTTCTTTACGTTGTCGAATCACCTGATCGCCGTGCGCAATCCGGTGGCCAAGCAGATGGTCGAGTGGCGCAATAGCTGCGCATCGACGGTACGCCTGAATGCCCAGGTGCTGCACCGGGGGCAACCCAGCATGGAAAGCGTGCTGTGGCGCGTCAACGCAGATGTGTTGAAAGGTACGCTGGCGCCGGAGCCGGCCGCGGCGACGCTGCAACGCGATTTCGACCGGTGGTACAAGCCGCCGCAACCCTGAACGACGACCGTATTTTTTGGCTGGATTGGAGAAATTCTTGGACAAGACAAACATGATTCGACGCTGCGCGCTGGCCGCGCTGCTCCTGGCGGCGTTCACGTCGGCCAGCAAGGCCGCCGCGCCGGCAACCCAGGCCGCACCTGCAGTAGTGGCCAGCAGCGTGGCCAGCGGCGCCAGATTGCAGATGCGCTGGGAACTGCTGCGCAACGAGTACACGCCGCAGATGCCGCAGGGACGGGCGCAGGCGCGCATGATCCTGACCAATAACGACAGCGCGCCTCTGCCGGCCAGTGGCTGGACGCTGTACTTCAATAGCATGGACGGCGTCGTCACCGGCCCCGTGACAGGCGATCTGCGCATGGAGCAGGTGTCGGGCAATCTGTTCCGGCTGCTGCCGCAACCGGGCTTTGCGGGCCTGGCGCCGGGCCAGACGATCAACATCGACTATTACCACCCGCAGCCGATCATCAAGATGGCGCGTGCGCCGATCGGACCGTACCTGGTGTATGACGCGCAGCCGGATATCGGCATGGCGATCGGCGACTTCGCGTTGTTGCCGGTGACGCGGCCCGAGCAGCTCGACAAGGGCAATATCGGCGCGAAGCCGGTGGTCACGGCAGCCGATACCTATCGCAGCAACCTGCGCGCCGACCTGCTGCCGGCAAACGCGCTGCCGCCGGTGCTGCCCACGCCCCTGCATCTGCAGCAGGGCAGCGGCACGCTGCGCCTGGCGGGCCTACCGTCGGTGCGCGCGGCGCCGGCGCTGGCGGGCGAGGCGGCCCTGGTGCGCTCGCTGTTTCCAGCCGGTGCAAAGGGCATCGGGCCGGCAGTGCGCCTGAGCGTGGGCAAGGTCGAAGGCCAGAGCTCGCCCGAAGCCTACAGCCTCACGGTGCGCGCAGGCAGTGGCAGCGACAGTGGGAACAGCGGCGGCATCACGATCGTCGGCAACAGCCCGGCCGGCGTGGCCCATGGCGTGCACACCCTGCGCGACCTGCTGCCCTTGCCCGGCGCCGCCTCGCAATCGCTGCCCGAGGTGACGATCGTCGACGCGCCACGGTTCGAGTACCGCGGTTTCATGCTCGACGTCTCGCGCAACTTCCACACCAAGGAGACGGTGTTCAAGTGGCTCGACCTGATGGCGCGCTTCAAGCTGAACAAATTCCACTTCCACCTGACCGAAGACGAAGGCTGGCGCCTCGAGATTGCCGGCCTGCCCGAACTGACGTCGATCGGCGCCGTGCGCGGTCACAGCGCGAAACCGGGCGTGCGCCTGCGGCCGGCCTACGGCTCCGGGCCCGACCCGCGCGATGCGAGCGGCAGCGGCTATTACACCCGCGCCGATTACATCGAGATCCTGCGCTACGCTGCGGCGCGCCACATCGAGGTGATTCCCGAGATCGAAATGCCGGGCCACGCGCGCGCTGCGGTGCAGGCGATGGAAGCGCGTTACCACCGCCTGAAGGCTGCCGGCGACAAGGATGCGGCCAAGTACCTGCTCAACGACTTCGACGACAAGTCGGTCTACAAATCGCCGCAGCTGTACAACGACCATGTGCTCAATCCGGGCCTGGAATCGAGCTTCACGTTCGTCCAGCACGTGGTGGATGAAGTGGTCAAGCTGCACCGCGAAGCCGGCGTGCCGCTGCACACCATCCACATGGGCGGCGACGAACTGCCCAACGGCGCCTGGGAACAGTCGCCGGCCAGCCGCGCGATGATGGCGAAGCACCAGCTGGAATCGACGGCCGACTTGTGGGACTATTTCTACGAACGGGTCGACGGCATGCTGCGCAAGCACGGCCTGTACACGTCCGGCTGGGAAGAGCTGGCGGCGCGCAAGACGACCCTGCATGGCAAGAACAAGCTGATCCCCAATCCGCGCTTCACGCAAAAGGGTTTCAGCGCCTGGGTCTGGAACAACACCGAAGGCGCCGAAGACCTGGCCTACCGGCTGGCCAATGCCGGCTACGATATCGTGCTCGCGCCGGTGACCAAGCTGTATATGGACATGGCGTACAACCCGAATCCGGAAGAGCCGGGCATGAACTGGGGCGACTACGTCGAGCTGGAGACGACCTACGACTTCATCCCGTTCGATTACCTCAAGAATGCGACCGACGCCGCGCGCATCGGCAAGGACGGCCTGACCGACTACGGCAAGCGGCGCGTGCGCGGGCTGGAAGCGACGCTGTTCACGGAAACCGTGCGCGACCCCGCCGGCATCGATTACCTGGTCATGCCGCGCCTGCTGGCGGTGGCCGAACGTGCCTGGGCGCCGGATCCGGCCTGGGTCACCGAGCCTGACGCCGCCAAGGCAGCGGCGCTGCACCGCGCCGCCTGGTCGGGCTTCGTCAATGCCCTGGGCCAGCGCGTGCTGCCGCGCCTCGACCTCGATGGCAGCGCCGTGGCGTACCGCATCGCGCCGCCTGGCTTGCTGCTCGACGGCGAACGAGTGCTGGTCAATCACGTCTTGCCGGGCATTGCGCTGCGCTATACCACCGACGGCAGCACGCCGGGCGCCACCAGCAAGCCGGTGACCGGACCGATCACCGAACGGGGTCTGATCCAGGTTGCGGCTTTTGATCGCAATGGCAGGGCGGGACTGGTGGCGCGCATCGATCGCCGCTGACCCCGATGGCCCGAAATGCCCGTTGGGCAGGCAGTGGCGGCGCTATAATCAGCGTTTTCTGCGGGATATCGGGTGATAGCGTCGATCGGAAAAGTGGCCTGGTTCTGGAATCGCTGGCAGCGCTGTCGCCAGCGACGCGTCTGGCCCGCCGCCATGCTGGCCGCCTGCATGTGCCACGGCGCCGCGCAGGCGGCGGCGCCGATGCTCGCGATCGTGCCGCCGCCGCCCGTGGCGTCAAGCGCCGCACCGGCCTCCGGGCTGCAGGTACTGCACTGGTGGACCTCGGCCAGCGAGCGCCGCGCCGCCGACCTGCTGGCGCAGCGTCTGGGCAAGGAAGGCGTGCAGTGGCAGGACGCCGCCATTCCCGGCGGCGCCGGCATCGGCGCCGGCAAGGTCCTCAAGGGCAGGGTGCTGGCCGGCGATGCGCCGGAAGTCACGCAGATCATCGGAGTGTCGGTGGCGGAATGGGCCGAAATGGGCCTGCTGCTCGAACTCGACAACGTGGCCATCGCCGACAACTGGAGCGGCGTGCTGTTCCCCACCATCCAGAACCTCGTCCAGTACCGCAAGCACACGATGGCCGCGCCGCTCGGCATCCACCGCGTCAATACCCTGTTCTACAACCGCGCGCTGTTCGCCCGCCTCAAACTGACGCCGCCCACCACCTGGAACGAATTCGACGCCGTCGCCGCGCGCCTGCTGGCCGCCGGGGTGCAGCCGCTGGCGCAAAGCAGCGAACCCTGGCAGGTGGCGGCACTGTTCGAGAACCTGGTGCTGGCCGAGAGCGGGCCGGCGTTCTATCGCGAGCTGTTCGTGCACCGCAGTCCGGCCGCGGCCTTCGATGCCCGTACCGCGCGCGCCCTGCAGCGCCTGCGCACCGTCAAGGGCTGGGCCGGGGGACAGCTGGCCGAGCGCCCCTGGACCGACGTCGTGCGCCGCTTCGCCGCCGGCCAGGCCGGCATGATGATCATGGGCGACTGGGCCAAGCCCGAGCTGGGCGAGAACAGGATGGTGCTCGATCAGGACTACGGCTGCGTCGGCGCGCCGGGCACCGGCGGGTATCACCTGTACAGTGTCGACACGTTGTCGATGTTCGCCGGCGACTACCGGCACAGTCAGGCCCAGGAAAAGATGGCGCGCCTGCTGCTGTCGCCGTCGATCCAGGCCGACTTCAATCTGCTCAAGGGCGCGGTGCCGGTGCGGCGCGATGCCGAGCCGGCACGCATGGACAGCTGCGCGAGGGCCTCGTGGACCATCTTCGCCAGCGGCGAGGCCGTGCAGGCGCCAAGCCTCGTGCACCGGATGGCGACCGACGAAGCGAGCCGCGACGCCATCATCGCCGAAGTGCATCGCTATGTGCTCGACGACAGCGTGCCGGTGGCCGTGGCGCAACGCCGTCTGGCGGCCTTGTTCAGACTATTCAATATAACCAGCCAGGGGACGCCGGGTGCGCAAGATACTGATCGTAGACGATGACCAAAAGACCCGCGTGCTGCTCAAGACGTATCTGGAGAAAAACCAGTACGAAGTGATCCTGTCGCACAATGGCGAGAGCTTCCTGGCCGAGTTCCATGCACACCTCGATGGCTTGTCGCTGGTGATCCTGGACGTGATGCTGCCCGACACCGATGGCTTCGCGCTCTGCAAGCAGGTGCGCCAGCGCTCGAACGTACCGATCATCATGCTCACGGCCAGCTCGGATGAAACCGACCGCATCGTCGGTCTGGAGCTCGGCGCCGACGACTATATCGCCAAGCCCTACAGCCCGCGCGAGCTGCTGGCCCGTATCAAGGCGATCCTGCGCCGCGCCGCGCCCGAGGCGCCGTCGGTGCGCTACCACCGGTTCGTTGGCTTCACGCTCGACCTGATGGAGCGCAAGGTGACCGATAGCCAGGGCAATCCGGTGGCCCTCACCGGGCTCGATTTCCAGCTGCTCAAATACTTCACCGAACACCCCGGCAAGATCCTCGATCGCGGCCTGCTGTGCGAGGAAACGCGCGGGCGCGACGCTGGCCCGCTCGATCGCTCGCTGGACGTGCAGATCAGCCGCCTGCGCCTGCGCCTGAACGACGACGGCAAGCAACCAGCCCTGATCAAGACGGTGCGCGGGGCCGGCTATGTGTTTTCGGCCGACGTCAGCGTGTCCAGTGTCTAGCCGCGCCGGCAACTGGCTGGCGCGCACGCTGCGCCAGCCGTTGCAGCGCCTGGTGCCGGCCTCGCTCCTTGGCCGCCTGACGCTCGTGATGGTGGCCGGGGTGCTGGTCACGCAACTGGCGGCCAGTGCGATCTGGGCCAGCCAGCTGCGCGCCAGGTCGCAGGTCGAGGCGCAGTCGTCGGCCCAATATGTGGCGCACAGCGCGGCCGGTGCGATCCGCTTCTTTCGCAGCCTGCCGCCGGCTTACCGGCTGTTGATCATCCAGCAGCTGCGTGACATGGGCGGCACCCGCTTTTTCGTGAACCTCAATCATGCCTACGTACCGATCGAGGAAATCGCGCCGCACCCGCTCGCGCGCAGCGTGATCGCCACCGTCGACGCCACGCTCAGGAGCGACCTGCCGCATTCACCGGGTTTTCGGCTCGCCTTCGCCCAGCCTGACCGGCTCGTGGTGGCCGAACACGATGTGCGCCTGGAAGACTTGCCCGCCGCCTGGGTCCAGCATGTGCTGCTGCTCAAGCCCGACCCGGCCCCGATCCTGGTGATCCAGACCGAGATCGAGCCGGGGAACTGGCTGTACATGGCGGCGCTGATGCCGAACCCGTATTTCCTCGACAGCAGCGACCCGTTCGCGTGGGATCGCCTGATGCCCCAAATCCTGTCGCTGGCGGTGGTGCTTCTGCTTTGTCTGCTGGTCGTGCGCTCGATCACGCGCCCGCTGGCCGCGTTGTCCGATGCCGCATCGGCGCTGGGACAGGGGCATGACGAAGAGGCGCGCCCGCTGCCGGAAACCGGCAGCCGCGAATTCATCAACACCGCGCGCGCGTTCAGCGCGATGCGCGAGCGCATCGGACGCTACATCGACGACCGCGAGCGCTTGTTCATCTCGATCTCGCACGACCTGCGCACGCCCATCACGCGTCTCAAGCTGCGCGCCGAACTGCTGGACGATGAAGCGCTGCGCGACGAGTTCGAAGAAGATCTCGATGAACTCGACATGATGGTCAAGGGCGCGCTGCAATGCGTGAAAGACAGCGACATCCACGAAAACCCGACCGAGATCAAGCTTGACACGATGCTGGGCCGCATGGTGCGCAGCGCTGAACTTGCCGGCCACGTCGTGGCCTGGCAGCCGTCCGGGATGACGGTGCGCGGCAAGCCGCTGGCGCTCAAGCGCGCGCTCGGCAACCTGCTCGACAACGCGCTGTTCTATGGCGCGCGCGCCGAGATCAG
>Ga0265797_10003822_pt1 | contig 23664 bp, 21 predicted proteins | sample P2T30metagenome_FD_192433 | JGI IMG/M metagenome (GOLD analysis project Ga0265797, IMG submission 192433) | Plant litter microbial communities from East Loma Ridge, Irvine, California - P2 T30 | ecosystem: Environmental > Terrestrial > Plant litter > Unclassified | place: USA: California... | reverse complement strand
CGGTCGGCGCCGTCGGCGTGCTCATCGCCCTGTTCCACTACCAGATCGATTCCTTCCTGGCGCGCAGCGCCGTCGCCTCGCTGTTCCAGGCCGGGGTGTGCGTCGACATCGCGCGCAGCGTGCTGGCCGGGCGCGGCGCCGGGCAGCCAGCGTCCGCCCCACACCAGGTGCAGCGCTTCGTGTTGCTGATGTGCGTGCTGGTGGTCGGCGGCCACGCGGTGCGCATGGCCTGGCTGCTGCTGGCGGCGGAGCCGCCGGCGTCGCTGCTGCAGCCAAGCGTCGCCAGCCTGGCGATCCTGACCGCCGCCGCGCTGGCCCTGCCGGCCCTGGCGCTGGGCGGCCTGTTGACCATGCACTGCTACATCGTGCACCAGGCCGAATACATCGCCAACCACGACCACCTGACCGGCGCCTGGTCGCGCAAGGCTTTCTTTGAAATTGCCGAGCGCGAGCTGGCGCGCAGCCGCCGCAACGGCGCGCCGTTGGCGCTGATGCTGATCGACCTCGACCACTTCAAGGCGATCAACGACAGCGGCGGCCACGAGGCGGGCGACATCGCCCTGCAAGTGGTGGCCGAACGCGCCCGCGGCGCCCTGCGCGCCGCCGATTGCATGGCGCGCCTGGGCGGCGACGAATTCGCGGTGCTGCTGCCCGAAACCTCCCTGCCCCAAGCCTGCGCGGCCGGCGAAAAGCTGCAGGCTGAATTGCGCGCCAGCGCCGCCAACCTGACGCGCAGCACGGGCCATCCGGCCCCGACCCTGAGCATCGGCGTGACCGTCACGCAGGACGACGAGCCGTTCAAGGCCACACTGGCGCGTGCCGACGCCGCGCTGTACGCGGCCAAGGCGGCCGGCCGCAATCAGGTGATCGCGCTGGCGCCGCAATTGCAGGCCGTGCGCCAGACCGGCTGACCGGCTCGCCCGGCGTCAAGGCGCCAGCGCGGCCTCCAGCGCCGCCAGGAACACCTTGACCCGTTCCGGCACGTAGCGGCGGGTGGGCGTCACCGCCCACACCGACAACTGTTCCATCTGTGCGTCCTGCAGGTCGATGCGCGCCAAGGTCCCCGCGCGCAGCTGTTCATGCACATCCCGATACGCCAGCATGGTGATGCCCAGCCCCTGCACGGCGGCGGCGCGCGCCGCTTCGACGCTGCTGGTAAGCACGCGCGCATCCACGCGTCGGCGCTGCAGGCTGCCGTCGACCACGAACGGCCAGCACGCCACCGCGTGCAGGCCAATGCACTGGTGGTTGTCGAGATCGGCCAGCGTGAGGGGCGTCCCATGGCGCGCCAGGTAGTCCGGCGCGGCGCACAGCAGGCGCGGATTGGCGGCCAGGCGGCGCGCGACCAGTTCGGAGTCGCCCAGGGTGGCCACGCGCAGCGCCAGGTCGAGTCCCTGGCCCACGATGTCCTGCACCCGGTCGGACAGATCGAGGTCGACCCGCAGCTCGGGATGGCGCTCGAACAGGCCAGGCAGCAGCGGCAGCACGATCGACTGGCCGAATACGCTCGGCGCCGTCATGCGCAGCACGCCCGAGGCGCGCGCGCCGCGCTGGCGCAGCGCCCCGAGCGCGCCCTCCTCGGCTTCGAGCAGCGTGGCGGCGTATGGCGCGAAAGCCTCGCCCTCGGGCGTGAGCGCCAGCGAGCGTGTGGTGCGGTGAAACAGCCGCACGCCGAGTTCGGCCTCCAGCGCGGCGATGCGGCGCGACGCCTGCATCGGCACGATGTCCAGGCGCCGCGCCGCCCCTGACAGGGTGCCCTGCTCGGCCACAGCGGCGAAGATGCGTACGTCAGAAATCTGCATGGTTTATATCCAAATTGGTTAAAGCGGCTGCTCACGGGGCCGTCTTTATCGGTACTGCGCGCGCGTCTACCATGGTGTCAATCGTCGCCGACCTGGCGATGCCAACCAGACCCAGCGAGGACTATCATGACCGACACCCTGAACCGAATTCTATCCGCAACCGATATAAAAAACGCCGCATTGCGTAATCGCCTGGCGGTGGCGCCGATGACCCGCGTAAGCGCGACGCCGCTGGGCGTGCCGACCCAGGCCATGCACGACTACTACCTGCGTTTTGCTCGGGGCGGCTTCGGGCTGGTGATCACCGAGGGCCTGTACACCGACCAGGCGTTCTCGCAGGGCTACCTGAACCAGCCAGGGCTCTCGGATGATGAACAGGCACGCGGCTGGGCGCCGATCACGGCGGCCCTGCATGCACAGGGCGCCCTCGCCTTCGCCCAGCTGATGCACGCCGGCGCCCTGAGCCAGGGCAACCGTTTTCGCACGCATAACGTCGCGCCTTCAACCGTGCGGCCCAAGGGCAAGCAGATGACGTTTTATTACGGCAGCGGCGACTATGCGCTGCCGCGCGCGATCGGCGAGGATGAGATTGCCAAGGTGGTGCAGGGCTTCGTCGACAGCGCGGTGCGGGCGGTGACGCTGGGCGGCTTTGATGGCGTCGAGATCCATGGCGCCAATGGGTATTTGCTGGACCAGTTCCTGACCGCGCATACCAATCTGCGTGATGACCGCTGGGGCGGCCCGGTCGAGGCACGGGTGGGGTTACTGGTGGAGGTGCTCACGCGGGTCAAGGCTGCGGTGGGGGACTCGGTGCCGGTCGGGATCCGGATCTCGCAGGGCAAGGTGAACGACTTTACAGCCAAGTGGCCGGGCGGCGAACAGGATGCCGCCGCGATCTTCAAAGCGCTGGCGCGGGCCGGGGCGGATTTTATTCACGTGACCGAGTTCGAGGCCTGGCAGCCTGCCTTTGTGGAAGGCGGCGACAGCCTGGTGACGCTGGCGCGGCGGTATGCACCCGGCGTGGCGATCATCGCCAACGGCGGCTTGCATGACGTGGAGCGCGCTGGGGAGGTGCTGGCGGCCGGCGCCGATGTGGTGGCACTGGGGCGTGGGGCGCTGGCCAATCCCGATCTGCCGCAGCGGCTGGCGCGCGAGCTGGCGCCGCGTGCGTTCGACAGTGCGATCCTGGGGCCGATTGCCGATATCAAGGCGCAGGAGCTGGCGCTCACGACCGGCGATTGAGCGAAAAATCCTACGTGGTGGCGGTCCCTGCTCCTATTGGGATCGCGCCATGCGCACCCAGATGTTTCTTCTATCGGTCGTAATCAATCGTCAAGGAGAGCATCATGAGTGATAAACAAGCGAAAGACACGCAACTGGACGACCAGGGCCTGCGCACCGGCGGGCCGGATTCGTATTCGGGCTTCGTGGCCGACGATGCTGCGGGCGACTCGAGCATCGGTTCGAGCCAGGGTGGCAACAGCCAGTCGGACATCAACAGCAACTTCGCCAAGGCTACGCCGGAGAGCAATGTGGGGCCGGCGGGGGCGGAACAGAGCAGCCATGGGAATGCGTCGGGCGCGATTCCAGGCGGGGTACTGGGCAAGTCGGAGGCTGGGCAGAACAGCCAGTCGGCGATCGGCGGGGCGGCCACCGGTGGGGCGGCGGGGACGCATGCGGATCGGGCGGCGACGGATTACGTTGGGCGGACCAGTGATGACAAGATCAGTGAGCGGTTGGCGGATGGGGCTGAGAGTTCCGGCTCGCCGGGTGAAGGGCCGCGCTGAGGTCCGACGTAGTTAAATTTGGGTATCTCGCTAGCGTTGGCGGATACCCTGACCCGCATACGTCAGGTGCGCACGGTTTTCATACCAGTAGTGTGCAACGATGCTGGCCTCGACTCCAGTTAGTCGATCATGCTGCCTCATCCTCAATGCGCGTGGTTCGCTCAGGCTTCTGCGCTGACTCTTCTTCGGCAATTCTCTGGCGCCTTCGTGCCGCTCTCATCGTCGTGATCGTCACCATTAGTCTGTTTGCTTAGCTCTCAACGAGCTGTTGTTGAGCTGTCTTCAGCGTCTGTCATTTATTTGCGTCTGATTCTCGAAGAGATATTCAGCTCGCAATCAGCCCCTTTTCGCTACCAAAAATTACATTTCATCACACCAAGAATAATTCCCATGGAAAATTATTTAGCAGAATCGGCGAGACTGCTGCAGTGCAAGTATTTACCTTTTCCCTGACCGGGTCTGATAAATAGACCATTTGTTGTACGAATCGTCACAAGGAAAATTACGCTGAGCAATCTCAGCACAGTCAATACGTACTACAAGCAAGCAACCATACGTTACTAATTTTCAATATCTAATCTCTTTACAATCATTCACTTACATAATTTTATGTTACTAGTAGTATATAGCATTGTGTCATTCTTGCGTAAATACACGAATACATTTGATTACTGTTTTTCACCGTGAAACAATCAGTGAGTTTATTGAACAATGTTCCATGTAGAATCGCGAGCTTGCGCACTGCATCATGGAAACTATTTTGAATTGATGGACGTCGGCTTTGCAAAGGATTCAGTCCATTCAAAAATGATCGCGATTCTCGTGACGAACATTCGATTTGCACCGAGATCCCGTCAACCTTGTAAATCGGCAGTGACCCTTTACGACGTTGGTCCAACAGATTTTAGGTGCGCAAGCGGGGCTCACAGGCATCGCTTGTGCGCCTGAAGCGTCCCGTGAAGCCGGGAAATTTTGATCCTTTTAGGAGTAATGAATGTACGACACTAACGCCCAAGCGATCAGCGACCAGCTGGCCGCGACCTCGGCAACTTTCTTCAGCCAAGACACCATCAACAGCATCCTGGACCTGCTGCCGACGTCTGGTACCGTTGTTGCTGACAACCTGACCGCGACGAACAATGCCACCATCACTCCTGACGCTGGCACCGATATCGTGTTCATCGAGACCTCGGCCACTCAGCAAACCACTCTGACCGTGACTGGCGACACCCCGGCAATCTTCTTCCAGGGCGCTGGCGGCGTTGATGCAACCATCGGCAGCACCTCGACCCCAACCGGTAACTCGTCGGCAGCAACCGTTGCTGGCGAAGCGATCGAACGCGTGGTGGTTGGTACCGCAGGCGCTGACGTGCTCACCATCGCTGACGGCAAGAACACCCAGGTCGTGCTTGGCGATCAAGATACTGTCGTGGCAGGCTCGGGCCGTACCCTGGTCGTTGCCGCTGAGGGCAGCAGCACCGTCATCGGTAATGACAAGACCGTCGTCCAGGCAGCTGGCGCGGAAGGCGACTTCACCATCAGCACCGCTGACGGCAAAGCCACCATCGTCAACGCCGCCACCGGCGTGACGGTCGAGCTGACCGGTGTCGACTACGTACAACTGGACGGTGACGACGTGCTGGTCTTCGCGGACAACGCTGACCAGGCTGCAGTGGCCAATATGTACCACGCAGTCCTCGGCCGTAACGCTGACGCCAGCGGCCTGGAGTTCTGGTACGACCGCGTTGACGAAGGCATCACGCTGGAAGCAATCGCACAAGGCTTCCTGAGCTCGGCCGAGTACACCGCTACGGGCGCACAGACCGATGCACAGTTCGTGGCTGAGCTGTACACGAACCTGCTGGGCCGTGATGCGGACGCAGCTGGCACCGCCTTCTGGACGGGCCAACTGACGGCTGGCGTGTCGCGCGCCGACGTGCTGACCGACTTCGCTGAAGTCTCGGTCACCGGCGACGAAGTGGATGTGGTCGGTACCGTCACCATCATCGATCCAACCGCGTAATATCTAGCACTATGCAACATCCAAAAGGGGGCCCTGCCCCCTTTTTCCTCTCTACGTGCTCGTCCCGCCTGCGGGACGATGCACTTCTGACGCGAGCTGTGGAATTGTTCGCGGCAGGCCAGCACGCCGATGCGTTGTTGGCTGCCGAGTACGTATGCCGCCGCTTGCCCATGAACCGAATTCCAGCCATCTTGCGGGCCAAGATCCTGCAAACGGCCTATCCGTTTATGGCGGCCCGCGCCTGGCACGCCGCCTGGCTCAGCGAAGCTGAAAATCCCCAGCTGCAGGACGTCATGCTGCAGAGCTGGCTGAAGGACGGCGGTCGCGCCGACGTGGCCAGTCTGGGCCCCGCCTTCCTGCCGGCGCGTTGCCGCGCGGGACGCCATGAAAGCCTGCTGCCAACGCTGCGCGCAGCCGGCGTCACGCACACAGGCGCCTGCTGGAAGAATGGCGACGCCATCGAGGTGATGATTTTCCTCGGCGTTGCAGGAAACACCGTTCCACGCGCGACCCTGCTGCTATCCGACGAGACACAGCAATACCAATACGAGGTGCCGGGCGACGGCTCACGCCTGCGCCTGACGCCACCGCGTCCTGGTGCCGTGTGGTCTGTCACCCTGGTGCAGCCCGACGGACGCCGGCAACTCCTGCCGGGTTCGCCCCTGGCCTTCTACTGTGTGCCAAGCGTCGGGCCCAATGCCGCGCCGGACGCGCCCGGCATGCAAGCCAATGCAGGCGATAGCGCCCGACCAGTGTCGATCGTTATTCCGGTCTACCGCGAGCTGGCGCTAGTGCGGGCCTGCATCGAGAGTGTGAAGAAAAGCCTGCCGCTCAACCGCACGCCGGCAAAAATCGTGGTGATTGACGACTGCAGCCCCGAGCCCGCTCTGTCGGCCTGGCTCGACAAGCAAGCAGCCGCCGGCGACATCACGCTGCTGCGCAATGCATGCAATCTCGGCTTCATCGAAACGACCAATCGCGGCATGCGCGCATATTCGGACCATGATGTGGTGCTGCTCAATGCCGACACCAAGGTGCATGGCGATTGGATCGACCGCCTGGCCAAGTCTCTATACAGCCAGCCCGATATCGCGTCGGTAACGCCGTGGACGAATAACGGCGAGATCAGCAGTTTCCCCAAGATTAGCCAGGCTGCACCTGCGCCAGATTCGCGTGAACTCGCGCTGCTCGACCAGGTGGCTGCCGAAGTGCGCACTGCCCCTGGCGGCGCCGACATCGAACTGCCTTCGTGCTGTGGCTTTACCATGCTTATCCGTCGCACGGTGCTCGACGCCATTGGCATGCTCGACGGTAACGCGCTGATTCGCGGCTACGGCGAGGAAGTCGACTGGTGCATGCGCGCTCGCGCCGCTGGTTGGCGCCATCTGCAGGCCACCGGCGTCTTCGTGGCGCATGAAGGCACAGTGTCGTTCCGCGCCGAGAAAACGCTGCGCGTGGCGCAGAACCGGGGAGTCGTGGTGGCGCGCTATCCCGATTATTATGCCGAGTTCGCCGTCTTCGTTCGCGACGATCCCTTGTCCACCGTACGCGCGTCGCTGCGCACTGCGCTCGATCGATCGCGCGCGGCCGGCTGGCTGCGCAAGGCCGATACCGCGCAATACACCGCCGCCTTGCCGCAGACCGTAGCGAAGAAGCCGCTGCCGGCGACTTTCTCGGCGCTATCCTCGTCGTCGCAGCACATCGCAGTCTGGCGCCACGATCTCCTGTCACTAGCCGCCCAAAAAGTGCTGGTGCTGGCGCGCATGATCGCCAGCCGGCCACAGCTGCGCTTACGGCTGCTAGTGATCGGCCGCGCGAGCGATGCGCTCCTGCATACCGGTGTGGTAGACCACGTGCCGAATCTTCAGGGCGACGCCCTGCCGCTGCTGGACGATCTGCGCCTGATGCAGGTCGCCGGTTGCCGCGCGGTGCTCACCGACAACCCTACCGGACTGCCGCCGAAGCTGCGCCCCGTGCTGCTCGACGATGGCTTCGATGCCGCTGCCTGGCTGAACGACTGGCTTACCCGCAACGCAGGCGCCAAGGCTGCCTGATATCTGCTCTGCTGAATGAAAAACGAATCCAAAATTCTTGATGAGGCCACTAGCGGCGCCGCGCGCTGGCACGGCGCGCTTGATGGCATCCATAAACAGTTAGTGTACGGGTGGGCTGTCGATCGTGCCCACCCCGATGCCCGCGTGGTGGTGGAAATCTGCCGCGACGATGTGCCGTTCGCCTGCGTCCTGGCCGACATGGCGCGCACCGACCTCGCTGCCGAACTGGACGCACTGGGCGTGCCCGACCTCTGTCACGGTTTCGTGGCCGATCTTGGCGTGCTTCCAGCATCGTCCGGCGGCGTCATTTCGGCTCGTGTAGCGAACACCACAGCCACACTGGTGGGCAGCTTCCGACTGGAAGAATCGAATGCGCCACCCGCGGCCGCGATCAATAATGTCGTCGGAGACGGCGGCCTGCGCCTGCATGGCTGGGCGCTCGATCCCGCCGACCAGAAGCGAACCGTCACGGTGCGCGCCTTCGTCGGCAACGAGATGGTGGCGCGAGCCGCCGCCAACATCATCCACCCGTCGATGCGCGGCTATGTCGACGGAGCGCATGGCTTTGACTTGGCCTTGCCGCCCGCGCTAGCTGACGGCCGCGTGCACAGCGTACGCGTGGTCGACGAAGACGGCCGGCCGCTGAACGGCAGCCCGCTCACCGTGTGCTGCGCGCTCGACGGCCTGGCCGGACTGCTGCCGGCCGACAGCGATCCACTGCTGGTCAACGTGGCCGACGTCTACCAGCGTCACCTGCCGCGCAGCCTAGCGCTGTCGGCTTGGCGGCAATGGTCGGCTCACTTTGACAGCCAGGGACCGGACGTCCTGTCATCCCTGAGCACTGCCGTGATCGTGAGCGGTGGGGACAATGACCCTGCGGCGCTGGAGCGCACCCTTGCCAGCGTGCGGGGCCAGCACGGCATGACGGCACGCACCTATTCTGACGCCCCCTTCCCGGCGCTGCTGGCGCAAGCGCTGGCGTCAGGCTGCGATGTGCTGTGCTGCGTGCGCGCTGGCGATACCCTGGCGCCACACGCACTGGCCTACGCCCTCGAAGGCTTTGCGCTGCCGGGTGCACAACTGGTCTACACAGATAGCGAAGCGAACGGTCGCCCCTGGTTCAAGCCTGCCTGGAATCCAGACTATGCACTGGCCAGCGACTACCCGCTCGACCTGCTACTGGTGCGTGCGACAGCTGCCCACGGGCTGCTTGAAGCGCATAACGCTGCTGGCTTCGCGTGGTCGGCACTGGCTGCGGCCTGGCCGCAGGGCTCGGAAAGCATCGTCCACGTGCCGCGCGTGCTCCTGCGGATGGCCTCACTGCCGAATGCAGCCGAACGGGCAACGCGCTTGGCCGCTGCGACGCGTGCCATGAAAAAAGTTTGGCCACAGGCAATACTGCAAGAGTTGGATAACACCCCGTCGGAAAGCACGCATGCCGCCCGCCGGGTCCACCATCCACTATCGGCCGAGGCCCGCGAACTGACTATCAGCCTAATCATCCCAACGAGAGACCGTGTCGACCTGCTTAAGCGCTGCATAGACACTATTCGGCGTTTTACCGATTGGCCAAAGCTCGAGATCATCGTGATAGATAACGGCTCGGCCGAAACAGCGACACATGTGTATTTTGCAGAGATCGTCGGGCATGGCGTACGAGTGCTGCCGATGCCAGGCCCATTCAATTACGCTGACCTAAACAACCGCGCGATCGCCCAAGCTAGCGGCCAGATAATTGGCTTGGTCAATAACGACATCGAGGCACTGCACGATGGCTGGATCGACGAGATTGTGAGTCAACTGCTGAGGCCAAATGTCGGCGCGGTCGGAGCTAAATTGCTCTGGCCAAACGGTATGGTGCAGCACGGCGGCATATTACTAGGCGTTGGTAACGTTGCTGGTCATTTCGGGAATCGCCTTACAGCAGCCGATTGGGGTGATCATGGGCGTAATCAACTAGTCCAGCAGGTCAGCGGATGTACCGCAGCATGTTTATTTTTACGTCGCACCGATTTTTTTGAGCTTAATGGAATGGATTCTGACTCGTTTCCGGTAGCGTTCAACGACGTGGATCTTTGCTTGAAAATTCGAGCATCAGGTAAGTCTATTATTTGGACGCCATATGCACAACTTCTTCATGCAGAATCAGCGAGCCGGGGGAACGAAGATACACCACAAAAAGTAAATCGTGCGCAAAGAGAAATCGAAAAATTACGCCTTAAGTGGAATCACATTCTTCAACTTGATCCCGCTTATCATCCAAGCTTAAACCTTGATCCCAATAGCCAAGCTTTCGGAGGATTATCAATCCCTCCTCGGTACCGCAACCCGCGCATTTCTTCTCTAACTGATAAATAATACTAAACTGCAATTCAAAGCACCGACTAAATTTTGCACGATGCTATCAATTGATTAGTTACCTTGATCAAATTCACGAACCTCAGCATAACATGTCACAACAGAAATCTTTACAAAAAAATCAAAATAGCAACCCTAGTGAAATGACTGATTCGGCTGAGAGATATATAGGCTTCCTCGATGTGTGTAATGAACGATATCTATCGGGTTGGTGCTTAAAAATTGTGGGGAAGAAGGTAATTCCTACGCATGTTATTGTAACTGTCGGAAATATCAGATACCAAGTCTTGGCTAACGGATTTCGCCAAGATTTACACGATAAAGCCGGGGTAAGCTTTGGCCATTTTTCACTTGAACTGCCGGCTGGTCAAACATTAGCGCCTTCAGTCTATTTCGAAAATGGTGCGGCTGTGCCCAAGCCACAGCAGATACAACCATTAATAAAATCATCTATTGATAACGATCATGATGCGTTTTTTAGTGGCTGGGCGACATCGAGTAAAAATGTATTGCCTCTTGTGCAAATTTTCTGCGACGACCAACTTGTGGTACAGACTTACGCGAGCCGCTTTCGTAAAGATTTAGAGGAAGCGGGCTTAAACAACGGATTTTCTGCATTTCGCTGTCGCATTCCAGTGAGTGTTCGTGGCAAAAGAAATGTAAGCACACAAATACTTGCTGATGGGGTAGAAATTTATTCTACCATCAGAAGCTACTCCCCTCTGTCTGTCCTTATTGTCTCGGAAACTGAAAGGCTTGAAGACGCATCAAGATATTATCGGTGCGAAAATTTGCGGAAAATTTTACAAGCTGAAGAGATCGAGGCCACAGTGATAGGCCCTGAAGAATTCAGCTCTAAAGTGTGGATCCATGTAGATGTAATAATTTTCGCTAGATTTGGCGCTGATGAGGCGATGTTTGAAAAAATTAAAAATTATAAAGAAGCATACGGAATTAAAATAATTTATGAAGTAGACGACTTAGTCTTCCTTCCTTGGCATATTTTTGATTTAGGCTCTGTTCGATCGGGTGTTGACAAAATTGATAACCCAAATCTAGCAAAGATGTTCGCACGTCGGCTACGACTTATAACTTTAGCCGATGCGGCAATTACCACTACCAGCAAGATCGCTGACCATCTTACTGCGATGGGACTTGAATGTAAGTTAATTCCTAATATGGTTCGACCTCACGAAATTTCCAATAGAGCCAGACCATTAACGAAAAATCTTCGTCTATTATGTATGTCAGGGTCTCCAACACATTACAAGGACTTTCAAGACATCGAACAGGTTTTGATAAAATTTTTGCGGCGCAATAAAGATTCGTGTGAGCTCACATTGCTAGGTCATTTCCGCGCAGGCCTTCAAATAATGGAACTGCCAAACGTTAAGCACATCCCACGAGTGCCTTATCCGCAGATGCTTCAAGCTATTGACAAAAGCGATCTCTGTCTAGTTCCTCTCGAATTCACTGAATTTAATGATGCTAAGTCATGCCTCAAATTCATCGAATGTGGCGCACGTGGCGTGCCTGTGTTGGCATCAGCCACGGCTGACTACCAACGTGTAATAGTTAATCGCGTGAACGGACTAATTGCAAAAGATCTTGATGAGTGGTCGACGCAATTAGACGCTTGCGCAAATGGCGAATTAGATTTGTTTAATTTCGGCTTGCAAGCTCAGATCGAAGTAGCTCAAAAGTTTAATCTTGAGAAAGCGAATTTCTCACTTCGCCAGTTCATCAACGGGATCCAAAATGCGTGAAATTGTTCTATTCGTTTGCGAAGGTACTCAGCATCTTGCTGCAGCTATCGAACTCGCGAAGGTTTTGAAGAAAACGAATATTGAGTGCAGCTTATTTTATGCCCATGCTTATCCTGACGAGCCAGAGTGCAAAGTATTCAAAAATATTTTGAATGACATTATGATAGTGCCCGGATACTTACAATACGTTGGCTTGACGGTCTTCTTCACAAATGAATCATCGCCTTATTGTATGAGCTCAACCAGAATTGGATTCATTGCGAAACGCACTGGCACTCCTACAATTACAATGCAGCATGGATGGATTCAGCCTGGATTAAATTTCCAGACTAATCTTTCGCGAATTGGATTTTTGGGTCGCGGAACGGATAGTTCGCTTGGCTTATGGCACTTTTCTCCGATACTTACTTATTTCGGCGAAGATGGAATTGGTTACCCACTTGGCAAAGCTAACACATTGCTCGAAATTCCAAAAAAAGAAAATACCAACATACTCGTTTCCACAAACTTAAACTGGAATGTATACTCTCGCGAAAATATAGTTAATTTCCTTCGCGCACTTATGCATCTTAAACAGGAGTTTCCGCTACTAAATCTCCTTCATCGCCCCCACCCTGCTGAAAATCCGGAAGCTATTGCTGCCGAAATCGGAATGTATATGGAAAGCATTGGCGTAACAACCAGCACCTGGCCAAGCATTAGTAGCGCAATTGATTGGGCAGACATTGTGATATCCACGCCGAGCACGGTTATTCTAGACGCTTACTTCAAGGGCACACCAACTTTTGTTTACAAATTCGATGGTTTCGAAAAAGCGTTAGAGATTGCGCAAGGAATATCGTTTAGTAATGGAAGGGAATTGTCGTCATTAATATCTCGTCTATTAACTAATGGAGAATACTCAGACCCGCAATTTGCCGCATTAAATTCTTCCAAGCTTGAAACAGCCATTAAAAGCCTTCTAGGAACAGCTAAAAATTTCAAGTTGGATGAAGAAGATTATCTTCAATATCGGGCTTTTTGCAGGTCATAATTTCCACGGCATCGATCTTATTGTTCAAAAGATATCCGGTTTTTTTTAAAAATCATACGCCAGTTATTTTTCAAACTTCTCTGTCCGGAGTACCAAATGCCGAATCCCCATTTTTTAAAAGGATATTTTCGGATGGGAATTTCGACGAAGCCACTCGTAAAGTAGCTTTCGAGTTAGCTGTGCAAGGGTTTGCAATAACTGATTTTCCAGACAATGAATTCCCGAACTTCTCGAAAAACATTAAGCCTCGACTTCATAGACACTTTGATTTCGATGAGTGGCGTCGTGAATGGCATAAAAACGGAATAAGCTTGCGCATACAGATGCCTGGAAATTCGACGCTATGTACGCCGCATTGCTTGCAATAAGCATATTGTTGAGCTTCTTTCGCGACTATACGGACGCAGCGCGTGGCCCTCCCAAACGCTTAATTTTCCTGTGGGAACGCAACAACATTTTTACACTGACCAATTCATTTCAGCTCCATTCCTGAGCGCTTTATGTACAGCCTGTGGGTTGCATTGGAAGACATTGATGAAACTAACGGTCCGCTGATGTATTTCCCCGGAAGTCATCGCTGGCCAATCTATACAAACGAACACATTGGCAAATGTATTGCTGAGCTAGACGGCAGTCCGACACAAGGAATTTACGAAACTATGTGGCGTAATTTAGTTGCAGCTCATGGTATCGAACCGTATTATTTCCATGCAAAGAGAGGGCAGGCTCTGATCTTAATGGCGTTAAGTTAAGCTGCTTTTGGTTAGGTGACTGTTGTAAACGGTCTGCTGCTCTGTTAACCTTCGGGCTCCATGCTCGACGACGTCCTCCCACTCACCACCGCAGATCTTCCCGCGCCCGATTGGCAGCGTTTGGGCGAGCATTTGCAATGTGAGTGGATCGAGCAGGCGCTCAGCTACGCTGGCGCAGCGAGCGTTCGACACAGACGCTTACCTGCTCAGCAAGTAGTGTGGCTCGTTATCGCACTGGCGTTATACCGTCGTCATTCGGTGCGGCAGGTATTAGCTGAGCTGGATTTGGCGCTGCCAGACCTGCACGATAGTTGCGTGACCGATAGCGCGGCAACCCAGGCGCGTCAACGGCTGGGTGAGTTGCCTTTAAAATGGTTGTTCTCGACCTCGGCCATGCAGTGGCAGAAGCAGGATGCGGATCGCTATACTTCAAAGGCTTGAAGCTATTGGCGGTCGATGGAACGACCCTCAAGCTGGCTGACAGCACTGATAATCGAGACCACTTCGGTTCTCCCAGCCTTGCCAACGATGCCGTGGCCAGCTACCCACACGCTCGTCTGGAGACGCTCTGCGTGCTCGAGACACAGCTGATGCTTGCAGCACGGTTCGGAACTTATCGACAGGCCGAGATCGGTTACGCGCACGACCTGCTCGAAGAGGTTCCGGACAATTCTCTGACAGTATTCGATCGTGCATTTCTCTCAGCCGAGCTGCTCAGCAAGCTGACTACATCGGGCACTGAACGACACTTCCTCGTACCTGCCAAGAGCAATACTCGTTGGACGATTATTGAGGGCGACGAGCAGGACGCCACTGTCGAAATGAAGGTATCAGCGGCAGCGCGAAAGAAAGATCTCCAACTTCCTACGCATTGGCAGGTACGGGCAGTACAAGTCGAAGGACCGCACGGTAAGCTCGTCTATCTTCTGACGTCATTATTGGATCGCAGGCGTCTCACAGCTGCACAGCTACAGCACTGCTATAGCAGACGCTGGCAGATCGAGACAAGCTATCGGGAAATCAAGCAGACCATGATGGGCATGGCGCTTAGTCTACGAAGCTTGAGCGTCAAGGCAACCAGACAGGAGATCTGGGGAATGCTCATTGCCTACAACTTGGTACGCTTGGAAATGGCGCGTGCAGCTGAACAGGCCAAGTGCTCGCCAGACAGCATCAGCTTCGTCTTTGCATTGGCAGCATTCCAGTTCGAGATGACCCACGCCGCGGCCATGCATGCGCAGGGCAATTTGCCAGGCGTCCTCAAGCGGATGTGTGAGAGGATGATCATCGAGCTGAATGTTTATCGACCCGGCCGTAAGTTCGACCGGGTCACAAAAGCGAAACCTCAGCGCTATCCTCAACGACGAATTCGACGATCACAGCCTTAACTTAACGCCATTAGGCTCTGATCTGGGCAGCAAATCTGATGCATGGTGGTACCAAACAACTGGACCCTATGCGCACTCCCTGGTCACAGATAACCCACTATTTTTTAACGATTGTGTTTATTACACCCCGATGATGTCTGATCCGTTCTACGGCAGTATTGCGTTCCGTACGCTAAGTAACATCATAACTGGAGAGCCGGTTGCCAATTGTGTTGCTGGATATGAGGTGCCGGAAAGTTTCATCTAGACAACAGCGCTGGGTCAGACTAAGTGGCGGCAAGAAGAAAAGTTTGACGCGCAGTTATATTTGCTCGCCAATCCCGACGTGGCAGCGGCTGGCATCGATCCGGCTCAACACTACCTGCAGCACGGCGTCCGTGAGAAGCGTCGCCTGCGTCTGTAGAGCGTCCCTTATGTTTAACGGTAGGGAAACGGGCCGGCATGCCGACCCGTGTTCATCTAATTATTCTGGACTTCAAAAGCGAAACTTAAATCGGCGTGCGTCTCCATCACTAACAGTTGATTAAATACTATGGTAGTTTCTTGTTCGGCAACCTACCGATGAAAGCAAAACTTAGTCGAAGGTTTCGGCTGTCTCAAGTAGCAGGCCGCAACTGTCCTTCGCTGACACTATTGGCTGCTTGATAACTGGCCAGTCGACGCCAATGACCGGATCGCTCCAGATAAGGCAGCGTTCGTGCTCGGGCGCATAGTAGTCTGTCGTCTTGTAGACGAATTCTGCAGATTCCGACAAGACTACGAATCCGTGTGCGAACCCTTCCGGCACCCACAGTTGCATCTTGTTCTCAGCGCTGAGGACTTCACCCACCCACTTGCCGAAGGTCGGCGAAGAGCGGCGCATGTCGACAGCAACATCGAACACGCTTCCGGCCACCACACGCACTAACTTGCCTTGAGTCTGACGCAGTTGGTAATGCAGGCCTCGCAGCACATTATGAGCCGATTTGGAATGGTTGTCCTGAACGAAATCGATCTTACGACCAACCGCTTCCTCAAAACGGTCCTGACGAAAGCTTTCGAAGAAGAAGCCACGTTCGTCACCGAACACGCGCGGCTCAATGCGCAAGACTTCGGGAATGGCGAGAGGAGTGATATTCATCAAAAAACGGTTTCTTGTAAAATGCGTTGTAGATATTGACCATAGCCATTCCTGCGCAGTGGCACCGCCAGGGCTTCGAGCTGAGCAGCATCGATCCAACCCTTGCGGTAGGCGATCTCTTCGGGGCAGGATACTTTCAGCCCCTGCCGGTGTTCGATAGTGGCAATGAACTGGCTAGCGTCGAGAAGCGACTCGTGAGTACCTGTGTCGAGCCAGGCATAACCGCGGCCCATAATCTCTACGTGCAGCTTGTCCATTTCCATGTAAACGCGGTTGAGATCTGTGATTTCAAGTTCGCCGCGCTCCGAGGGTTTTAAAGTGCGCGCGATCGCAGAGACCTGCTCGTCGTAAAAATAAAGACCGGTCACTGCATAGTTCGAACGTGGCGATGTCGGCTTTTCTTCTAAGCTCATGGCTTTGCCTGATGAATCAAATTCGACTACGCCGTAGCGCTCCGGATCCTGCACGTGGTACGCAAATACGCTTGCGCAGTCGCTGCGGGCATTCGCGCGCTCGATCAACTGATTGAAATCGTGGCCATAGAACAAATTATCGCCAAGTACCAGCGCCGAAGGGGAATCGCCAAGGAAGTCTTCGCCGATCAGGAACGCCTGCGCCAGCCCGTCGGGCGAAGCCTGGACGGCATACGACAGGTTTAGCCCCCAGCGCGCCCCATCTCCCAGCAATTGCTGAAAGCGTGGAGTATCCTGCGGCGTCGAAATAATCAGAATGTCGCGAATCCCGCCTAGCATCAATGTACTCAGCGGGTAATAGATCATCGGTTTGTCGAACACTGGTAACAGCTGTTTCGAAATTGCCAGCGTAGCCGGATGCAACCGGGTGCCACTGCCGCCGGCCAGGATAATTCCCTTGCGTTTCGCGGAGGTGCTCATAAATTTCCTTGCGCCGACAGTTCGGCGATCAAACGGTTTACGTGGTGGCGCCAGTCTGGCTGCGTCAAGCCAAAACTCGCATAGAACTTGCTGCAATCAAGACGAGAATTCGCCGGCCGCACGGCGGGCGTCGGGAATGCGCTGGACGCGATCGGCTGCACGGCTTCCGGCGCAATTTTTAAGGCCGCGCCATACGCTTGTGCCTGCGCGAGTACGTGTTGCGCATAGGCATGCCAGGTGGTGCTACCGCCAGCTGCCAGATGGTAAGTACCGGATAGGCCGACTGCATCCTCTTTCAAGGTGCCAAGGCAGTGCAGCGCCAGCGCAGTGGCATCGGCCAGCAATTCTGCGCCAGTTGGCGCACCGTGCTGGTCGGCCACGACACTGAGCGTTTCGCGTTCCTTTGCCAGGCGCAGCATGGTCTTCGCAAAATTACCTCCGCGTGAGGCGAACACCCAGCTGGTACGTAAGATCAGATGACGCGCGCCGCTGGCACGGATGCGCTGCTCGCCCTCATACTTTGTGCGGCCATACACCGACAACGGATTGGGAACATCGAGCTCGGTCCAGGCACCCTCTTTCGCGCCGTCGAACACGTAGTCGGTCGAGTAATGCACCAGCCATGCGCCACGGGCTGCTGCCTCTTCAGCCAGTACACTCGGCGCCACCGCTTTGACGGTATGCGCGCCAACCGCATCGGTCTCGGCCTTGTCGACCGCCGTGTAAGCGGCTGCGTTGACGATGACATCCGGCGCATACGCGCTGACAACGGCGCGAAGCGACTCTGGATCAGTGAAGTCCGCCTCCTGGCGCCCCAGCGCTCGCAGTTCGCCCAGGGGCACGAGGGCACGCTGCAGCTCCCAGCCCACCTGACCATCCTTGCCAAGCAACAGGATATTCATGTGCCAGTGCCTTGCGCCGCGTACTGGCGATCAAACCATTCGCGATAACCGCCGCTGGTTACGTTATGCACCCATTCACCATTGGCCAAGTACCACTTGACCGTCTTGTGGATGCCGGTCTCGAAAGTCTCGGCTGGACGCCAGTCCAGTTCGCGCTCCAGCTTACTGGCATCGATCGCATAGCGACGATCATGGCCAGGGCGGTCCTTCACGAAGGTCATCTGGTTCGCATACGAAGTGCCATCGCTGCGCGGCTGTAGTTCGTCCAGGATCGCGCACAGCGTGCGGACCACCTCGATATTTGCCTTCTCGTTACAGCCACCGACGTTATACGTGTCACCCAAGCGGCCTGCGGCCAGTACGCGACGGATCGCGCTGCAGTGGTCCGTGACGTACAGCCAGTCGCGGATCTGCTGACCATCGCCATAGATCGGCAACGCCTTGCCGGCCAGCGCGTTGTGGATCACGAGCGGGATCAGCTTTTCCGGGAAGTGATAAGGGCCGTAGTTGTTCGAACAATTGGTTGTCAGTACCGGCAGGCCGTAGGTGTGGTGATAAGCACGCACCAGGTGATCCGAGGCCGCCTTGCTAGCGGAATATGGGCTGTTTGGCTCATAGCGATGCTGCTCGTCGAAGGCAGGCGCATCGCTGGCGAGCGAGCCATAGACTTCGTCGGTCGACACGTGCAGGAAGCGAAAATTGGTGCGAGCGTCCGGTTCCAATCCATTCCAGTAAGCACGTATGGCTTCAAGTAAGTTGAAGGTGCCGACGATATTAGTCTGTATGAAGGCGCCAGGGCCCTCGATCGAACGGTCGACATGGCTCTCGGCGGCAAAGTTCAGCACCGCCCTCACCTTATGTTCGGCCAGCAGGCGCGCCACCAAGGCGTTGTCGCCAATATCGCCGCGGATGAAGTGGTGAAGGGGGTTGCCTTCGAGGCTGGCGAGGTTTTGCAGGTTGCCAGCGTAGGTCAGCTTGTCGAGGTTAATGACTGGCTCGTCGTGGTTAGCTAGCCAATCGATGACGAAGTTCGAGCCGATAAAGCCCGCTCCGCCTGTCACGAGGATGGTCATTTCCTGCGATTCCTGGAAAGTGTTGGTGCCTGAGTTGTGCAAATACGCCAGCTCAGGCCTGGAGGTTGTCATCTATGAGCGCGTCGTTTGCAGGTATGGCGATGCAAAGACGACTCTAGTAAGTCATCTACTCGCTCGCGGGCATTCGTCAGTCAGTGACGCCATGTCCCGCATTACTTCCGGAGCGATCAGAGTGCTTTGTTAAATTCAGTCGTCACAGTCACGCTCTTTATAAATACATATGAATAATGCTGCAAACAACATGAAAGAATAACAAATTATGGTCGTCTGAATATACGCACATTCTCACCATGCATAAACACCCTGTCCTCGCAGTCCTGTTATCACAACGTCCATATGCCTGCACGCGACGCGCAAGCACGTATTTAGACTAATTCAGCTGCCTTCTGCTTAAACATTGCAACACCACAAAATAGTTAATGGGAATGGGTTGAAAGTGGGAAATCGACACGCCCTCCGGAGCCTACCATGTTGACCTATCCTTTCCTCTCGATAGTCGCGCTAACGGCGATGACCTTCCCGCTCGCGAGCGCCGCCGCGACTCCCGTCGATGTCTCTGTCACGCCACTACAGCCAACTGTCGCACGGGGAGAAAATGTACTTGTACGCGTCACCCTCTCCAATACCTCTCCCACAGCCCAGCACCTGCTGCGCTGGCACACGCCACTCGACGGCGTGGATGCCCCCCTGTTCGACGTCACCCGCGATGGCCAGCCAGTGCGCTACCTTGGCCGGCAAATCAAGCGCACCGCACCAGGGCCCGGGGATTATGTGCGGCTCGATCCAGGCGCTTCGCTCAGCAAGACAGTGGAATTGTCCGTGCTGTACGAGATGAGCATCACTGGCAGCTACACGATTCGGTATCGCAGCCCGGCCGTGCCGACGGTCGGCGCCGGTCTTCAGGCTGTGGTCGGCGAGCTGTCCTCGACCCCGGTCAGCATCTTCGTCAACGGCCGCCTGCCGCGCGGCAGCAAGACCGCGGCCTTTGCGCCAGAAGCGACCAGCGCCGGCCTCGCCTACGCCAACTGCTCGAACGCCCAGCAAGAAGCATTGATCACGGCAATGGATGCTGGCCGGGCGATGGCGACCGATGGACACGCCTATCTCGGCTCCGGCAGGCAATACGGCGAGCGCTACCTGACCTGGTTCGGCGCACTCGACGCCGCACGTGGCGCAAAGGTCACCACCAATTTCACGGCGATCAAGGACGCCTTCGAGAACAAGCCGGTCAAGATCGACTGCGATTGCAACGAGCCGTATTTCGCATATGTGTATCCGGCCCGACCTTACACGGTATGGGTGTGCAAGGCGTTCTGGGCTGCAGCGGTGACCGGTACCGATTCGCGCGGGGGCACGTTGCTGCATGAGCTGAGCCACTTCGACGTAGTGGCGGGTACCGATGATGTGGTGTATGGGCAGCAAGGCGCAGCCGAGTTGGCGCGCATGGCGCCGGAGCGGGCTATCAATAACGCCGATTCACATGAGTATTTTGGGGAAAATACGCCGGCGCAGCAGTGATGCGGCGACTACGTTATCGACGTAGCGTGCATGGCCACAGTAATGGGATGCATGTGGCGCGGATCCCTTTTATCGTCCGCGCATTCACATTACGGGCGCGATGTGGCAATGCATGGGGTGGTTGGACGCGTGGACGGGGGACCCGTCCACCCACTTGGGTCAGCGGCTGCATCGCTTATGCGGTAATGGTTGCCGCACCACCACCCAGTGCGATATCAGAGAGGTTAGCAATCACCGCGTCGGCGGCGTAGCCGCCAACCCTACGAACTTCGACGGCGACGAGACCAGCTGCGGCGCGAAGCTCATCGCCAGCGCCAGCAACTTCAAGACGCCGTAACCCAGCGCGCGTTCAACGCCCCGTATGCGAAAACTTCACCGGAATCGCCGGACTCGCCTTGATACTGGCCGCATCCAGCTTGCCTAGACTAGCCAGCCACGGCCCCGCATACCGGATCTCGTAACTATGCTGCCCCGGCTTGAACGCATACGCATCGGTGATATCGATCGTATTGAGCTGGGTAGTCTGCGGCTTGACCTCGAGATAATCGGCCGGCCCCAGCGCCGCGCGCTTGACCATGCGGCCCGTATAAGCCACCGCATCCTCGCTTGTGCGCAAGTCAAAACGCGGCCCGCTCAGGTCATCGGCCAGGGCGATCTCACGCGGAATCCACACCGGCTGGTCGCCGCGGTTCTCGATCAAGACCCGTACCTTCACCTTGCCGGCGCCGGTTTCCACTTCGAGCCGGTGATGCACGTTCACCTTGGCCTCCACCGCCTTGACCGCGCCCGCCAGTCCGGCCATTGCCAGCACGGTTGCCAGCACGGCGACCGGCATGCTTCGTTTGACATGCATTTGCACTCCTTCCGACTCGGGGCCATCACACAGCAAGCAACCTTCCACAAGGCGCTTGTCGTTCGATTATGACACGCCCCGTCAAGACAGTTCAGGGAAGAATGTTACCGCCTGTTTCAGGCAGCGCCGCCAGGATCGTCACCGCTACCCGCCGGTTGCGCGCCTGCCCAGCCGGATCCAGGTTCGACGCCACTGGCCGCGTCGCAGCAAACCCGATCGCCGACAACCGCGCCTCGCCCACGCCACTGGCAATAAACAGCCGCACCACGCTGGCCGCACGCGCGGTCGACAGTTCCCAATTGGACGGATAGATCGGGCTGGCAATCGGCAAGTCGTCGCTATGCCCTTCAACCTCGATGCGGTGCGTGTCGTTCTTCAGCAGCCCCGCCACCGCGCCCAGCACGTCGCTGGCCTCGCCATCGAGCACGGCCTGGCCCTGCTCAAACAGCACGCTGGCATTGATCTCGACGCTCACGCCACGCGCATTCTGCGTCACCCGCACCTGCCCCGATTTCACCAGCGGCAGCAAGGTCGCCGACAGGTCGCGCGCCATCACGCCCATGCGCTCCTGCTCGCGGCGCGCAGCCTCATTACGCTTGCGGTTGATGATGTGCGACAGCGGCAGCACTGGCTCGACATTCGTGTTCACCTGCGTGGCCGCGCCGCGCCCACCGAAGGCATCACCCAGCGCGTCCGACAGCACCTGGTACTTGCCCTCGTTGACGATCGAGATCGCGTACATCACCACGAAAAAGGCGAATAGCAGCGTAATCAGATCGGCGTACGAGATCAGCCAGCGCTCGTGGTGCTCTTGCGGGACGTCGTCATCGTAGCGCTTGCGAGTCATTGAGCCGGGCTCCCCCTAGTGGCGCGCCAGCAGGCTGGCGACGCGTTCGTCCACCACGCGGCCATGGTCGCCGCCGGCCAGGTCGGCAAACACCTCGGCCAGGATCTCGTACTGCGCCACCTTGTCGTTGACGATGGCCTTCAGTTTATTGCCGACCGGGTAGAAGAACAGATTGGCCATGCCGACGCCGTACACGGTCGAGACAAACGCCACCGCAATGCCGGAACCCAGGCGCGCCGGATCCGACAAATTTTCCATCACGTGGATCAGGCCCAGCACGGCGCCCAGGATGCCGATCGTCGGCGCATAGCCGGCGGCCGATTCCCAGATGCGCGCCGCCTGGCGCTGGGCGAATTCGTAGCCGTTGATCTCGTGGTCGAGCAGGCTGCGCAGCTTGTCCGGTGCGATGCCGTCCACCACCAGGCGCAGGCCCTTGGCCACGAACGGGTCGGCCTTGCCCATGAATTGTTCCAGCGACAGCAGGCCGTCGCGGCGCGCGGTCAGGCTCCACAGAGCGATCTCGCGCGACAGTTTCTGGCGCTCGTTTTTCGGCGGCACGAACACCCAGCGCAGCATGCCCAGGCCGCGCAGGAAGGCGCGCGGCTCGCTCTGCAGCAGCGTGGCGCCGAAGGTGCCGACCACCACGATGGCGAAAGCGGCCGGTTGCATCAACGATGCAAAGCGGCCGCCGTCCAGCGTGTATCCAAGAAAGATGCCGGCGATTGCCAGCACCAGGCCAATTACGCTTGCCCAGTCCACAACTGCTCCCGTAATGTGGTGCGCAGGCGCGCAACAGCCTGGGTGTGCAGCTGCGACACCCGCGATTCGCTCACGCCCATCACGGCGCCGATTTCCTTCAGGTTCAGTTCTTCTTCATAGTACAAGCCCATGAGCAGCTTCTCGCGCGGTGGCAGGTTGTCGATGGCATCGATCACCGCATGGCGGAAGTCGGTTTCCATCAGGCTGCGCAGCGGGTCGGCGTCGTCCACCGCATAGCGGTCCAGGAAGTTGCCGCCGTCGCTGTCGTCGTCGTGGAAGTCTTCGTAATACAGCAGCTGGTGACCGCCCGAATCGGCCAGCACCTCCTGGTAGTCCTCGAGCGACATCTTGAGCGACTTGGCCACTTCGGATTCGCTCGGCGGCCGGCCCAGGCGCTGCTGCAGCTCGTGCATCGCGCTCTCGACCTTGCGCATGTTCTGGCGCGTGCTGCGCGGCATCCAGTCGCTGCTGCGCAACTCATCCAGCATGGCGCCGCGGATGCGCAGCACCGCATAGGTCTCGAACTGCGCGCCGTGGTTGTCCTCGTAGCGGTTGATGGCGTCCAGCAGCCCGATCATGCCGGCTTGTACCAGGTCATCCACCTCCACCGAAGGCGGCAGCTTGGCCTTCATGTGGTGGGCAAGACGCTTGACCAACGGCATATGCTCCGTCAGCAAAGAATTCTTGTCCGCTTTCCCTTTGACCGTGTACATGC
>Ga0265797_10003821_pt1 | contig 23668 bp, 19 predicted proteins | sample P2T30metagenome_FD_192433 | JGI IMG/M metagenome (GOLD analysis project Ga0265797, IMG submission 192433) | Plant litter microbial communities from East Loma Ridge, Irvine, California - P2 T30 | ecosystem: Environmental > Terrestrial > Plant litter > Unclassified | place: USA: California... | reverse complement strand
GGAAAGTAAAGAAGGTCGCGTTGGTGGCTTGCATGCGCAAACTGCTCACCACCATGAACGCTATGGTCCAGAACAACACGCCTTGGGCAGCTCCTGCAGAAAGTTGATCAAGACAGTTGCTGTCCCCAGCTATCCCAGCCGCCGGGCGATGCGGAAGCCGACCACGTCGTTCGACAGGAACGCCGAGTAGCCGTTGCGCACGGCGGAGCGCAGGTAGCGCGGCTGGTACAGCCATGCGCCGCCGCGCAGCACGCGCCGGGACGGGTCGCCGCCATGCTCCCAAACGCTGCCGTCGGTGGGGGCGCCCACGTAGTTGTCGTGCACCGGGTCCTGCACCCACTCCCATACATTGCCGTGCATGTCGTACAGGCCCCACGGGTTGGGCTGGAAGCTGCCCACCTTGGTCGTGCCGTTGCGCGTTTCTCCCTTGACGCCGGCGCCATAGGTGAAGTTGCCGTCGTAGTTGGCGTACTCGGTGCCGATCTCGTTGCCGAAGCTGAAGGCCGTCTTCGTGCCCGCGCGGCAGGCGTACTCCCATTCCGCTTCGCTGGGCAGGCGGTAGACCTGGCCCGTCATCACGCACAGCCAGTTCACATAATCCTGCGCGTCGTACCAGCTGATGCCGACGACGGGATGGTCGTCCGTCTGCCTGAACCCGGGGTTATCCCAATCGAAGTCCAGCTTCGGCTCCCAGCCCGTGGCGCGGACGAACTTGCGCCACTCGCCCACCGTGACCGGGTAGCGGCCCAGCGCGAACGACTGGTCGATGCCGACCCAGTGCGGCGGCTTCTCGCGCTCCAGCCATGATGCCTGCGCGCCCGCCTTCAACGCCACCGAGTGTTCGTAGTCGTGCGCGCCCATCTCGAACCGGCCCGTCGGAATCAGCACCAGGTCCGGGCCCACGCCGCTGCCGTCGATGAACGCATCGCGCAGCACGCCGCCCGCATCCGCGACGGGGCTGGTGGACGTGGGCAGCTGTGCCGCCAGTTCCGCGGCGTGGCGCGCCGCCTGCTCGCGCCGGTGCCGTTCCTGTTCGGCGCGATACGCCGCTTCCGCCTTCAGCTGCGCCGCCTTGCGCTGCTTCTCTTCTTCGATCTGGCGCGCCTTCAGCGCATCGGCTTCGCGCCGCGCCAGCAACTGCTGGCGCAGCCGTTCCTTGCGTTCCTGCGCCTGCGCCTCGGCTTCGAGCCGGCGCTGCTTTTCCAGCGCCCGCCGCACCTGGTCCTGGCGCAGTTTTTCCAGCGCGGCCGCCTGGGCCTCGGCCTTGCGGCGGGCTGCCAGTTCCATCTGGCGCTGCATCTCCAGCCGGCGCGCCTCGGCCGCCTCGACGGCGGCGCGGCGCTCCGCCTCCTTCGGGTCGAGCGCGGGCACCGGTGGTGCGGCGCGCTGTTCCGCCAGTACTTCCCGCTCACGCTCCCGCTGCGCCCGCGCCTCCCGTTCCGCCAGCTCCTCCGGCGTCGGCCCGGCGGCACGCGCCAGCGCATCGAGCAGCGCCGCCACGGATTCCGGTCGCTCCTCGTGGTCGAACGCAAAGCCGCGCTGCAGCACCTGCCACTGCGCGTCGTTCAGACCCGGCGGCTGCGCCGGCTGGAACTGTGCCGAGCGCGCATCGTCGAACGGCAGCGCGCCCGCCAGCAGCTGGTAGACCATGACGGCGACGGCGTACACGTCCAGCTTCGGCGAAGGCTGCCCCTGGTGCGTGCCCGCCTCCGGCGCGCGGTAGCCCGCCGTGCCGGCGTTGGGCGTGCGGGCGAGTGCGCCGCCGGGACTGGAAGCGTTATCGCGGGCGCGCGCGGCGATGCCGAAGTCGAGCAGCTTGATTTCGCCGTGCGCCGTCAGGAACACGTTGCCCGGTTTCAGGTCGCGGTGCACCAGCCGGTGCTTGTCCCATGCGTACTGCAGCGCCGACGCGACAGGGCGCAGGATGCGCTCCACCGCCGCCAGGTCGGCACGGCCGTGGTGCGCCAGCCAGGCATCCAGGTCCTCGCCTTCCAGGCATTCCATGATGATGAAGTAGCTGGACGTGGCCGGGTCCTGCGCCCATTCGTAGACCTGCACGATATTGCCGTGCGCCAGGCGGCGCGCCTGCGTGGCTTCCTCCACCAGCAGCCGGGCGTGCACGGGGCTTTGCGTCAGCGCCGGCGGCAGGATCTTCACCGCGACGATCTCGCTGTGCCCCAGTTCCGCGTGCGTGGCCAGATCGATGGCCTGCCAGACCTGCCCCATGCCGCCCATGCCGATCAGCCGCTCGAGACGGTAGCGGCGATGCTGCGGGCCGATCTCCTGGCCCGCCATCAGCCCCAGTTCCGTGCCCTGGCGTGCCGGCAGCGGCGGCGCGCTGCCGCCCGGCGGCGCATATTCGGCATCGAGGATGGCGTTCTTGCGGCGGTCGAATTCCTCCAGGCTTAACAGGCCGTCCTCATGCAGCGCGCGCAGTTCGCGAATCTTTTCTCTGGCTGTCTGCATCGCCGCCTTTACCGCTGCAGCGGCACGCCGCACTCCGCGCAGAACTTCGCGTCCGGCCGGTCCGCCGGCACGGGATGGCCGTTGACGCAGACGCGCGGGCCCGCCGGCGCTGGTGCATGGTGATGATGTACGGGCGCGCCGGCCTGCGCGACACCGACACCCAGCTGCATCTGCGCCGCCAGCGCGTTCGCATGCGTGGCGTTCTGCAGTTTCAGCAGCTCCAGCTGGTGCTGGCGGTCCTTGTCCTGCTGCGCGTCGGTGCGGCCGCGTTCATCGGCGACCGTCTGCTGGGCGAGGCGCATCGCATCGAGCTGGCTGATGCTGTTCTCGGCCGCGACGACGCTCGCCAGCGCCTGCAACTGCTCCGGGCTCATGCCGGCGTGCGCCTGCGTCTTCATCAGTTGCGCCAGCGCCTGCGCGTTGGGCGTATCGGCCAGCGCGATCTTGCCCGTGTCGGACAGCGTGCCGACGGCCTGGATGCGTTCGATCTCGATGCGTGCCAGTTCGGCCGCGTGGTTCTGCTGCGCGGCCAGGGTGTCGTATTCATGCTGCCATTGCCTGAACCGCTCCTCGCGCTCGTGCTCCAGGCGGCGCAGCTCCTGCTGCCACTGCGCCTCGTGCTCGCGCAGTCTCAGCGCCAGGCGCCCTTCTTCCGCCTCGAACGCGACGGCGCCGGCCTGGCGTTGGGCGACACCGTCCGCCTCGATCGTGCGCAGCAGCTTTTCATGCTGGGCCAGCGCTTCGGCACTGGCGCCGCCGCGGCGGAGCTCTTCCAGCCGCGCCGCCGCCTCCGCATCCTTGCCGCCCTCGCCGCGCGCCAGCTCGCGCTTGCGCGCCAGGTGCAGTTCTTCTTCCCATTCCTGCACCCGTTCCGCCTCGCGCCGGCGCGCCAGGTTCGCCAGTGCCACGCCCTGGAAGCGCGCCTGATGGTGTTCCGCCTCGAACTCGGCTTCGCGCCGCTGCGCATCGATTTCCGCCTGTTGCAGGCGTTTCGTCTGGGCGCGGCGGGCTGCTTCGTCCTCGATCGCCAGCGCCTGTTCCATCTGGTTGCGGATCTGCTGCAGATGCAGCCCGTGGGTAAAACGCTGGCGCGCCAGCGCGCGCTCTTCCACCGCCGCCTGTTGCGCCACTTCCAGCTCGGTGCGCATGCGGATCTGCGCCAGTTTGCGCACGTGTTCCCATTCGGCGGCGGTGCCGGCATGCTGCGACGCCTTTTTCGCCAGCTCGTGTTCCAGCTCCGCCACGGCGGCGCCGGCGCCCTTGTCGAACGCATGTTTGCGCGATTCGGCTTCGACGATGCGCGCATACAGGTCGATCTCGCGGGCGCGCACGGCCTGCAGGCGTTCGGATTCGCGCAGCGCCAGTTCGGCCTTGTCCACCGTGGCATCCTGCCGCAGTTCGGCGCGGCGGTACTCGCTACGCGCCTTCTGCTCGGCGCGCCAGATGGCCTGCCATTCCTCCTCGTCGTACAGCTGGTCGAGCTGCTTGACGTGCTCCAGCTGCACGTGGCGCTCGTCCGCCACCAGCCACAGGCTGCCGATGCGTTCGCGGTTGGCGTCGAATTTATCGTGCCGCAGGGCCAGCGTGTCGACCTGCACGGCGGCGAGGCCGAATTCCGCCAGCCGCAGCTTCAGGGCGGCCTGCAGCCTTTCGTCCAGCTGCAGCCGGAGATCGGGATTGGTATTCATTTCGCGCAGCGAACGCGCACCGACAAATTCCGCGGCGATCTGGCGCACCATCGGCGCCAGCAGTTCGTGCAGGTGGCGCGTCGTCACGGTGCCCGGCGCCGTCATGAAGTGCTGGGCAAACGCGGCCACCTGTTCCACCTTGATGCCGACGGTGAAGCGGGCCGCGACTTTCAGGTGTTCGGCGGTGGCCAGGTCGGAGAACGAGAACTCGACGGGCAGCGGCGTGGTGCGGGTGATCAGGATCTCGGCGTGCTGGTCGCGCAGCAGGTTATTCAGGCGCGCGAAAAAGCCTTCCAGTTCGTATTCGCCCTGCGTCACCTCGGTGGCCGTTTCGCCCTGCAGGATGTAGGCGCGGGTCGTGGCGGGCACGCGCAAGGTCTTGGTGAAGATGCCGGACAGTTCGCGCACGCCGAAGTAGACGGCCAGTTCGTCGGCCGCCGGCACCCAGCGGTTTTCCTGCAGTACCGGCTCGCTGCGCGGCGCGCCCAGCGACAGGCCGCAGCCGCCGCAATATGGTTGCGCACCCCGATCCGCGCCACCATTGCGCTGCCCGCAGCGGGGACACCGCGTGCCACCGGCACCAAACATCTTGAACATGTCAGACTCCTTGCTTTTTTTTACACGGGCTGCCGTGCGATTTTAACAGGCGCGCCCGTGTTGCCGGCGCCGCACGATTGCTCACCCTTCTGCTCATCTATATCAGGCCGATCCGGTCGACGCAGGCCAGCGATACGCCACGCCCGCGCAGCGCGTCCGTGAAGCCCGGCGGCAGTTCGCCCTGCCATGCCGCCGGCAGCAGCACGCGGTCGCCCGCCGCCGCCTGCGCCAGGATCAGCGCCGTCTTGGCGGTCAGTCCCTCGACGCCGGCGACGGTCCCCGCATGCCAGGCGTCCGACGTGCCGGTCGCGATCAACCGGCCGCGCGGCACGAAATCGCGGCCCCGCGCCAGCCGGTCCGCCATCACCAGGGCCAGGCCGTACGAATCGCCCTGGAATCGGGCCTGGCTGAAGCGCACGACCGTGCGCCAGCGGCCCAGGCCGCGCCCGTCGAAATGGCGGGCGCCGGCCAATGCCGCCCGCACCGCCGCCTGCAGCACCGCATCCACGCCCGGCACGGCGATCGACTCTTCCTCGTCGGTGTCGGATACCGCGTCGCGCGGGAACACGGCCACGTCCACCCACGCCAGGCTGTCGTTGATGCCGCCGCTGTGCAGCGGGAACCATGTTCGTACCATTGAGACGGCGGCGGACGGATCCGCGTGCCCCGTCAGTGCGCCCAGGTGCGGCAGGTAATCGACGTCCGTGCCGTCGTCCGGCCGCGCTCCGCCCAGCAGCAGCGGTCCGGCTGGCAACGTGCCTGCATCGTGGCCGGTGATGCGCCCCAGCTGCCATGCGTCCGACCAGCCCAGCGCGACGACATCCGCCGGTGCCGTCCAGGCGCCACGCACGAGGCGGTCCGCCAGCACGGCGGCCAGCTCCCAGTTGCGTTCACCCGTCCCCGGCGCCCCGTCGATGCTGAGGACGACCTGGTCGCGGCTGTCGCAGCGCGCTTCCGTCAGCCGCGCCAGCCGTACCACTTCCGCCATCCGCTCGCCCACCGCCGGCGCGCCGGGGACGGCGCACTTGACGTCGGCCCGGTTGGCGCGCGGGCGGCGCGTGGCGGTCACCGTCAGCACGGTGCCGTCGCGCAGCGCCGTGCGGCAGCGCGCGGTGTCAGGCGCGCTCATCCCGTGGGCTCCATGCGTTCCGGCGCGACGAGACGGCGCTGCGCCAGCGCGTATTCGAGGTTGGACACGACACGATCAAAGTCGTCGCGCGCCGCGTCAAAGCCCGCCTGCTTCATCCGCGCCAGCACGCTCCACGCCTCGTCCAGAGCAGCCACCGCCGCCGCGCCGGCTGCCGCGCGGCGCGCGCGCATCGCCATGTCCAGCGGCACGCCGGGCGCTGCCAGCGCCAGCGTCGGCATCGTGTTGACGGCCAGTCCCGCCAGCGCCAGGCGCTGCAACAGCTCGCGGTGCGCGGCAAAAGCGCCTGTCGGCAAAGCCAGCACGCGCAATCCGGCCGACAACGCGGGCAACTCCAGGAACAGCCGGCGCAGCGCCGTGGCGTCATCCGGCACATGGATCGCCTGTGGTTGTGGCGGCGCCACCGGTTCGACGGGTGCGACCGTTGCCAGCGCGCGCGCCCGCAACACGGCCGCGTAATCGACCGTCTCGCCCAGATCGACGGGCAGGCAGTCGGTGACGGTGACGCCGAAGCGCGTATATATCAGTTCATTGACGCCGGCACGGAACGCATGCCATTCGTCCAGCGACGTGCAAGGCGGCAGCTCCAGCAGCCCGGCCGCCAGCGCGCTCCGCAGCGCGCCCTGCGCCAGCGTGGCGAACGTCGCCACCGTTAACCTGTCGCCTCCTTCGCTGAACAGGAACAGGTCGAAACGCTGGCTGTCCGTCAGCGGGTCCGGCGCGGCGATCACGCATTCCAGCCGCAGGCCCACTTCCGGCGCGGCGGGGAACGGCACCAGCTCCAGGGCGTACGGGCCCGCGTGGCAGCACCATGTCAGTTCTCCATCGCGGCAGACGACTGCCCCGTTCTCCTTCGCCGCCAGGCGCCGCGCGCGGCCGTCCGCGCCGAAAATGATGACGGTGCTGCCTGCCGGCGGGCGCGCGCCGTCGCAGCGCACCGCCATGGTCGCGCCGTCCAGCTGCACCGCTGGCGCCCGGCCGAACAGTTTCATGGCGTGCGCCGCACTGTAAAGGCGGCGCCGTGCGCCTGGAAATGTGGCGCCGGCGCCTGCACGAACGGCCAGCGCGCTTCGCATTCGCCATCCGCGTCCAGCCGGCCCTGCAATACCGTGGCGCCCGCGCCATCGATCACGTGCAACAGCGGCCCTTCGGCGAGCAGCGCGGCGGCAAACGGCGCGACCGGGTCGAGGCGCAGGATGACCTGCCAGCCGCCGTCGTGCGGCACGAAATGCAGCGACCAGTTGCCGTCGTCCGTCACCAGCTGCGCCAGTGTCGCGCCGCTGTCGGCCGCGCGCAGCATGCCGCCGCTGGCCTGCCACGCGGCGGCACGTCGGGCTAGCGCCAGATGGCGGAAGCGGCGCAACGTCAGCGGCGACTCGTGCAGCGCCGCCAGTTCGCCCGCCGTCAATGGCCGGCTGCCTTCCAGCGCGGCGCGCAAGGTGGCATCGTCCAGCACCAGGCGGTCGCCTTCCCTTGGCGCCAGCAGCAGGCGCTCGCGCAGCCGTTGTTGCACGCGTGCTTCATTCATCGTCCGCTCCATTCTGTCGTTCCATCAGTTGCGCGATAACGGCGTCGCGCCGCTTGCGCAGCGTCGGCACCGACACGCCGGCCGCCACCGCCAGTTGCTGCAATGTCGGCAGCACGCCGCCGCTGCACCATTCGTCGGGATAGCTGTCGTCGCCCGGTCCCAGCAGCTTCAGGAACACGGCCTGGCGCACGGGCAGTGGCTCCGACCGCAGCGCGGCCAGCGCCGCCTCCATCGCAGCGTAGCGGGGGGACGGGGAAACGTGGCCAACATCGGCTTCGGCACCGACGCGCGCCAGGTCGTCCAGCCAGTCGGTGGACGCCTGCGCGTCGTACAGCCACCCGGCGCCGTCGCCATTGGCGCTGAGCTGCTCGTAGGCGCCGATCTCCGCCAGCATGATGCCGATCTTCTCGACGTTGTTGGCCAGGCTGGCGAACCTTTTCGAGCGCGTGTGCAATGGCCCGGGTGCGCCGGTAAAGCGCTCCAGCGATTCGCTCCAGCGCACGATCCACTCCGGCCGGCACGCGGCGACGGATTTCATCTGGCGGATCTCGATCGGCATCGCGTCCGCTGGACGGCCGAGGATGGCCGCAACCTGCATCGCGGTACCCGGCCAGCCGGCGAACACGCTGTCGATGGCGCGATACGCGATGTCCAGCATGCGGTACGTGTAGATCCGGTTGGGGCTGCAGGGCTGGCCCGTGGCCGCCGTGTAGTTGTCGGCATCGATCTTGTCGCGCAAGGTGGCGTACATGTCGTTGACCTTCTTGCGCAGCAGCGCATCGCCGGCGGGTTCGCGCCAGAACGGCCCCTGCTTCGCATGTTCTGCCGCCAGCGCCGTCGCAAACGCGTACCAGAACGGCGGCTGCGCCTGCAGTTCGAACAGCAGTCCCATGGCCAGGTCGCCCACGCTGTCGCCATAGCTGTTGCCGGCGCTGCGCTGCGCGCGGGCGTCCGCGTACAGCACGGGCGCCAGCGCATCCGTGTAGTCGTCCAGCAGGCCCGCATGGCGCGCCGCATCCAGCACGGCATCGAGCTCGCAGCGGCGCAGCGCCGTCAGCGAACAAGCGCCCAGCAGCTTGCGCACGCCTTCCCAGCCGTGTTCCTGATAGCGCGTTCCCGGCAGCCGCATCGTGGTCGTGACTTCCCTTCAAGGACCGTCGGGAATCGACGGCCACATGCTCATCATGCCACGACCGGCCATAAATCATTTCCCGATTAACATGGCTGTTTTGCCCTCTGTTTGTCGTTCCGGCACGATGGCGCCCGCCAGGGTGGCCAGCAGCGCGGCCATCACGGGTGCCGCGTGGTCGCCGCCGCCCGCTTCGGAACGGCTGACGAAAACGGCAAACGCCAGCCGGCGCGGCTGCCCGGGCAGCGTGTGCGGTTCCAGCCAGCCCGTGAACCAGACGGTCGCGTCATCCTCGACGGGCGCCGTGCCGGTCTTGCCGTACAGGCCTGCGCGCACCGGTGCGCAGCCGGCGCAGCGGAATGCGGTGGCCGCCGTGCCGCGCTCGACGACGCCGCGCATGCCGGCACGGATGCGGTCCAGCCGCACGTCCAGCCTGCGCTGTTCCGGCGTCTGCGCCAGGCGGCCGTCCAGCGACTGCAGCAGCCGCGGTGCCACCGTCGCGCCCTGGCCAATGGCTGCGGCGGCCATCGCCATCTGCAGCGGCGTTGCCTGCATGCGCAGCCCGATGCTCATCTGCCGCAGTTCGTGGCGGCTGCGGATCGGATCGACGGCGGCGGGTGTGCCCTGCAGCGCGTCGTACTGGCGCCAGTCAAAGTCCGGCGGCAGCAGGCCGCCATCCAGGTGCAGCGGCTGTTCGAAGCCAAGCCGGCGCGCGGCGGCCAGGATGGGCCGGGCGCCATCCAGCGCCCCCGGCTGCAGCGCCTGGGCATCAGGCACGCCGCCGTCGGCGCGGCCGAACAGCGTGGCGTCGGACAGCTCGCCGGTCCAGGCAAACCAGGTATTGATACTGTATGTCAGCGCCTGCGCCAGTCCCAGCCTGCCGTCCTGCACGCGCCGCGCGAGCCCCTGCTCGCGGTAGTTCGTCACGTGCGGGCCGTGCGTTGCGACGGGGTACGTGGCCGCCGCGCTGGCGAAATCGAAGCCCCGTTCATGCGCGGTGGCGTCCAGGCGCGCCAGCGGCACGCCGGCCAGCAGCGCGTCCAGGCGCGGGTCGCCGCGCGCCGCCATTTCCAGGCCCAGCGCGCTGACGATCTTGAACGTGGAGCCGGGGCTGCGCCGTGCGCCGCCGTCGTGCTGCAACGCCGGCAGCCGCAGTGGACTGCGGGCAGGATTGGCGCGGTCGAAGTCGCGCACTTCCGCCCAGTCGGCCCCGATGGCCCGGGTCGCGCCGAACCCGGTGGCGGCCAGGATGTCGCCGTTTTCGCTGTCCAGCAGGACCAGCCCCGCTTCCCGACCCGACGGCGGCACGCTGCCGCCCGCGCAGCGTTTGCCATCCCAGGCGCCGCGCCGCATGCCGACGCAGGCCAGCACGTCGTGCGCCAGCGCCTGCAGCGGCAGGTCGACGGTCAGCCGCGCCGCCGTGCCGGCATTGGCGCGCATCAGCACTGCCGCCACGCCGCTGTCCTGCGCCGGGTGCAGTCCCACCAGCGTAGCGAGGCCGGCGCGCGTGGCCGCCGGCGTCGGCGCTTCGTCCGCCCACAGCGGCGTGCCGTTGCGGTCCGTGACCGTGACCGGGGAACCCGCCGAGGGCGACGGCGCCGCTGCCGTTTGGCCGAGCGGCTGCCACACGACCCGGCCGGCAACGACGCGCAGATGCCGGTAGCGCCGGTCGCCCGGCCGCTCGAGTGCCGCCGTGGCAAGCGGTGCGGCCGTCAGCACAACCGCTTTCGCGCCGGGCTGCGCACGCAGCGTGACGCGGACGACGTCTTCCCGCGAAGTGCAGGCGCGGCCCGTGCAGGCGGGCCCCGTGTCCAGCGTGGCGCCGCTGACATGGGTGACGCGCCCTGCCAGCAGCAGGTCGATGCGGCCGTCGCGCGGCACGCCGAACGTCAACCGCGCCCCCTGGTCACCCGCCGGCCAGCGGGCGATGCGCGACCACGGCTGCCAGCCCTGCGGCAGCGCATCGAACAGCCGCACGACCGTCGGCGGCATGGCCGAGGTCAGCGCCAGCGGGCCGGCCACGCCGGTTGCCTGCGCAGTCGCCCGCTGGCCGTCGGCCAGGCGCCACGCCAGCAGGCTGCGCTCACTGTTGTACAACTCGACCTGGCGGCGCAGGTAGGCGCCATCGGCCTGGCGATACAGGCGGCGCAGCAGTTTGCGCGCCGCTTCGTCCACACGCACATCCGCCCATTCCGGCAGCGCGGCGGCCCGTGCGGACGGCACCGCGCCCGCCCACGCGGGCAGATCCGGCGGCGCCAGCGCGATGGCGCCGTGGCGGGACAGCCGCAGCAGGCCGGCACCCTGCAAGGCGTCGAACAGCGCGGCGTCTTCCAGGGCCGGCGGGTTCGCGGCGGGAATGCGGTAGGCGCCGGCTGCCAGTGCGACGGTCGCCACGCCGTGCGTCCCGAATGCGGTGACGGTGGCGCGGCCGGCCCGCTCGGCCGGCGTGTACAGCCGCAGTACCAGTTCGCCCGCGGCCGGACAACCGGCGCTGGCGCGGCGTTGGACGTGCAGCGCCCCGCCCTGCCAGGCCAGCCAGCCCTGGCGCGCCAGCGTGCCTTCACCTTCGGAAGCTTCGAGCACGCCGCCCGTTCCGGCCAGCCAGCGCGCGGCACCGTCGTGCTGCCAGGCGATACGCAGCGGCTCGCCGTCGAAATCCGGCGTCGCCCTGCCGCTCAGTTGCAGACGCGGGGCCGCAGCGGCGCCCACCAGCACGACATTGCGCAGCGCCGGCGCAGTGCCGGCCGCCCAGCGACGCACGTCGTCCGCGCGGTAGCCCAGCCGCAGCGGCACGAGCATGCCGGCGCGGCCCGGCTCGCGCAGCTGGCGGCACAGGTCCACGCGCACGGGCGCCGCGCCGCGCATCCCGGCCGCGATCACCAGCGCGCCCGCCGGCTGCGCCAGCATTTGCACGCCCGTCCGTGGCACCGTGAATGCGGCACCCGGCACGACGGCTTGCAGGATGCTTGCCACACGCTGGGTCTCCGTGCCAGTCGCGGTGGTGGTATTGGCCAGCTGCCGCGCGTGGCTGGCGATCAGCCATGCGCCCGCGGCGACCAGCAGCGTCAGCGCCGCGGGCAGCGCGAGTCGGCGCGCGATGGCGGGCCATGGCGGGACGTGCACCCGCCGCAGGTTGGCGGCGCGGCGCCATGCGCGCCGGCGCGCGGCAAACGAAAGTCGGGAAAGTGGCATGGTCGGCAAGTGATTGCGGGATTGCCCACCATTAGCGGAGGGCGGTGCAAAAGGCCGCGTTGTTTTTGCGGCGTCACCATGCCCGGACACGACGTGGCGCAAAGAGGCACGCGATGCATTTGGGCACGATGAACGGGCACTTTGCTCTTTTGAAAGGAATCATCATGAATGTCGTACGTAATGCCGAAGCAGTCTTTGTCGGTGCCATTGCCGTCGCCTTTGCCGTCGCTTTCGCCGATGGCTTCGTCGATGGCGCCAAGGCCGGCTATCGGGCGGGCGAGCAGCTTGAGACGCGTCGCGTGGCCCAGCTGATCGCCGTGCCGTCGGTACCGGTCGTGATCGTGCGCGCCAAGCGCATGACCGCCGAGGAAAAGGCCCATGTCGAACCCGCGCCTGCGGTACCGGTTACCGCCGCGCGGATCTGAAGGAAGGCCGGTCATCCGGCCTGTTGCAAACTCTCCTGCATTTGTAAAAATCTGAATCAGTCACGATGCGCCTCTCCGCGCCTTGATATAGTGCATGCACCGGGCAAATACAGGCCCACGAATGCGGAACACGGAGAACATCATGATCAAGCCAACCATCCTCGCAGCGGTCGTCCTGGGCGCCGCCACCTTGCTGCCAACGGCGGCGATGGCCCAGGTGGACGTCAATCTTGTCATCGGCACGGCCCCGCCGCCGCTGCGTTACGAGATGGTGCCGCAGCCACGCAGCGGCTACGTGTGGGCGCCGGGTTACTGGGCGTGGGACGGCTATCGTCACGTCTGGATGGGCGGCAACTGGCTGCGCGAACGCCCGGGTTATGCCTACGCCGGTCCGCGCTGGATCGAACGGCGCGGCAACTGGGTCTGGGAGCAGGCGCGCTGGAACCGGCACAGCCCCCGTGGCGACATGGACCATGACGGCATCCCGAACCGCTACGACCGCGACCGCGACGGCGACGGTATCGCCAACCGCTACGACCGCCACGACGGCCGTTATCGCAGCGGCTGGGATCATGCGCCGCAGCGGGCCTGGCAGCACAACGGCTGGCATAACGATGGCTGGAACCGGGGCGGTCGCCGCGACCAGGACCACGACGGCGTGCCGAACCGCTATGACCGTGACCGCGATGGCGATGGCGTGCCGAACCGCCGTGACCGCGACCGCGACGGCGACGGCGTGCCGAACCGCCGCGACTACCGTCCGGACAATCCATACCGGAACTGACGAACTGACGACCTGAAGGCCATCCGCGGATGGCCTTTTTTGCGTACAATCGCGGCCCATGACGACTCCCCTCCCGCCCCGGGCCGCCGCACAGGCGCTGGCCGCCGCCGCCCGGCTGGCGCGCCGCAGCGTGCCGCCAACGCCGTTGCAATGGCGCGCGTGGTTCGACGGCTCGGCCACGCCCAACCCCGGCCGCATCGGCATCGGCGCCCTGCTGCTGGGCCCCGACGGACAACGGGTCGAGATCAGCCGACAGGCCGGCCATGGGAGCAGCGGCGATGCCGAATACCTGGCCCTGATCGCGCTGCTGGAACAGGCCGCGGCGCTGGGCGTGACGGAGCTGGTGGTGTATGGCGACAGCCAGGTGGTCGTGCACGACGTGCTGATGGCGGCGGGCGCCGGCGCCAAGGGACTGGAACAGCACAGGGCGACGGCATCGATGCTGATCGCCCGGCTGGGCGACGTGGCGCTGCGCTGGGTGCCGCGGCACCGCAACGGCGCGGCCGATGCGCTGTCGCAGCAGGCGTTAACGCACAGTTCCTGAACAAAAAAAACGCCGGCAAACGCCGGCGTTCAAACTACTACCACAAAGCTTCAGAACTCTTCCCAATCCGCAGTCTCGGGCGCCGACTTGCGCGCCACCGGCGCCCGCACGGCCACGGCTTTCGTCACCGCGGGCTTGACGGCAGGCTTCACCGCAGCCTTGACGACAGGCCTGGCCACCGGCGCTGCCGCCATCACGGCCCCGGTACGGAACACGCTCACCACCTCGGCCAGCGCGCCGGCCTGCTGCTGCATCGATTCCGCCGCGGCCGCCGACTGCTCGACCAGCGCCGCGTTCTGCTGCGTCACGCTGTCCATCTGCACGATCGCCTGGTTGACTTCCTCGATGCCGGAGCTCTGCTCGTTGCCGGCGGTGGCGATCTCGCTGATCACGTCGTTGACGCGGCGCACGCTGGTCACGATCTCTTCCATCGACGCACCGGCCTGGGCTACCAGCTTGCTGCCTTCGGCCACTTCGGCCACGGAGTCGCCGATCAGTTCCTTGATTTCCTTCGCGGCGGCCGCGGAACGCTGCGCCAGGTTGCGCACTTCGGAGGCGACGACGGCAAAGCCGCGTCCCTGCTCGCCCGCCCGTGCCGCTTCCACGGCGGCGTTCAGCGCCAGGATATTCGTCTGGAACGCGATGCCGTCGATGGTGCCGATGATGTCGACGATGCGGCGCGACGACGCGTCGATCGCGTTCATGCGGCCCACCACCTGCTGCACCACTTCGCCCCCCTTGGCGGCGGCGTCGGCGGCAGCCGTCGCCATCTGGTTGGCCTGGCGGGCGCTGTCGGCGTTGGTGCGCACCGTGGACGTGAGTTCTTCCATCGACGATGCCGTTTCCTCCAGCGCGCCGGCCTGCTGTTCGGTGCGGGCCGACAGGTCATGGTTGCCGGCGGCGATTTCGCTCGACGCCACCTTGATGTTCTCGGTACCGCTGCGCACCTGCGTGACGATATTGAACAGCGACTGGTTCATGTCGCCCAGCGCGCGCAGCAGCTGGCCCGTCTCGTCCTGCGTGCGGGCGACGATGGTGCCCGTCAGGTCGCCGCCGGCCACGCGGCTCGCCGCGGCGACGGCTTCGCGCAGCGGACCGGTGATGCCGACCGTCAGGCTCCAGGCGCTGAACGTGCCCAGCGCCAGTGTCAGTACGGCGAGGGCGATCAGCAGCTGGCGGCTGCGCTCGCCGATGGCGTCGATCTCCGTTGCCGTCGCGTCGATGCGCGCACGCTGCATCTTCAGCAGATCGGCGATCAGCGCCTGGTAAGCCGCCGCCGCGGGCGCGAAGCCGCCCTCGAACGCCTTCTGCGAGCCTTCGACATCGCCGGCCGCCTTCAGCTTGGCCACCTCGTCGCGCGTCGACAGGTACAGCTTGCGCTGTGCCGAGATGCGGGCGAACAGCGCCTTCTCGTCGTCGGCCACCAGCAGTGCCTCGATCTTCTTCTGCAGGTCGGCGGAAATCGCGCTGGAGGCTTTCGACTCGTCGGCAAAATACTTCGCCAGCGAAGGATCGGCGGACTTGGCGATGGCCGACGTGCGGCGGATGGCGCTGTCGATCTTGCTGGACCAGTCGCCGATCATGCGCTCCTTCGCCAGCGGCGACGCCATCATCTCGTGCGTGGCGGCCGACACGTCGTTCAGGCGCCAGATGGCGATGGCGGCAATCAGAATACCGAGGAGGATGGTGACGGCAAAGCCCATTGCGAGCCGCCTGCCGATGGCGATGTTTCCGAGGAAATTCATGAACTTTGCCTTTGTGTGGTGGGGTTTATGCGGCGAGACGCTCGATCAGGCCCATCTCCTCGCTCGACATCAGGCGGTCGATGTCGACGAGGATCAGCATGCGTTCGTCGATCGTGCCCAGGCCGACGATGTGCTCCGTATTCAGCGTGGAGCCCATGTCCGGCGTGGACTTGATCTGCTCGGGCGTCAGCGTCGTCACGTCCGACACGGCATCGACGACCATGCCGACGACGCGGTTGCCGATATTGAGGATGATGACGACGGTGAACGGACCGTATTCCGGCGTGCCCAGTGCGAAGCGGATACGCATGTCGACGATCGGCACGATGATGCCGCGCAGGTTGACGACACCCTTGATGAATTCCGGTGCATTGGCGATGCGGGTCGGCGTTTCGTAGTTGCGGATCTCGCTGACCTTCTGGATGTCGATGCCGTATTCTTCCTTGCCGAGGGTGAAGGCAAGGTATTCGGCGGGCATCGTGGACGTGGTGGTTTCGGTTTGGGACATGGCGGTTCCTGAGGGGCCGCATCCTGCGATGACGCTGGCGCGACCGGAAGTAAAGAAATAGACAGTCGAAATGTTACCGCAAGCCAAGTTATTTGGCGACGAAAATTCCACATGGAAACACCAAAACGCCGGGAATATTGTCCGTAAAGCACTGAAAGCGTGCCATTCATGGCACAATGCATGACCGAATCACCATTTTCAGATACCGATCAATGACCTCCGCCAATGCCCGCCTGTCCGACTGGCAGCCCCGGCTCGAAGCGCTTGCCAGGGCCGCCGCCGGCGATGCCGACGGCGCCCACGACATCAATCACCTGCACCGCGTCTGGGGCAATGCGCGCCGCCTGCTGGCCGAACATACGGAAGCGGACGCGCTGGTCGTGCTGGCCGCCTGCTACCTGCACGACCTGGTCAACCTGCCGAAGAATCATCCGGAACGCCACCTGGCTTCGCGCCAGGCCGCGCGGCTGGCCACGACGCAGCTGGCAGCGCTGGACTTCCCCGCCGCGTTGCTGCCCGGCGTGGCGCATGCCATCGAGACGCACAGCTTCTCGGCCGCGTTGACACCCGAAACCATCGAGGCAGCGATCGTGCAGGATGCCGACCGGCTGGACGCGCTGGGCGCCGTCGGCCTGGCGCGCATGTTTTATACGGCGGGCCGGATGGGCAGCGCGCTGGCGCACGACACCGACCCGGCCGGCCTCGATCGGCCGCTGGACGACAGGACGTATTCCCTCGACCATATCGCCGTCAAGCTGGCCACGCTGCCGGGCACGATGCGCACGCCTGCCGGCCGCCGCGTCGGCGAAGAGCGGCTGCGCCAGCTGAACGCGTTCCGCGATACCTTCATCGCCGAGTGGCGCGGCGACTGACCTTCCGCAAGGGTTATCTTTCATGAACGATCACAGTCCCGAACCCGCCGTCATCCAGGCCGCCTCGCCCGGCAAGCTCAATTTCGTGCTGGTCTGCGTCTTCATCGACATGCTGGGGATCGGGCTGATCGTGCCCGTGCTGCCGATCCTCGTCGGCGAATTCGTCGCCACGCGCGAGGCGCAGACGCTGTGGTACGGCATCCTCACCGCCACATTCGGCCTGATGCAGTTCATCTTCATGCCGATGCTGGGCGCGATCAGCGACCGCATCGGCCGCCGTCCCGTGCTGCTGTATTCGATGGCAGGCATGAGCCTGAATTTCCTCGCGACGGCGTGGGCGCCGAACCTCGCGTGCCTGTTCATCGGGCGCGTCATCGGCGGGATGTCGTCGGCCAGCATGTCGGTGGCGTCGGCCTATGCGTCGGACATCTCGACGCACGACAACCGCGCCAAGAGCTTCGGCAAGATCGGCGCCGCGTTCGGCATGGGCTTCATCGCCGGGCCGATGCTGGGAGGCCTCCTCGGCGGCATCGACCTGCACCTGCCGTTCTACGTCGCGGCGGCGCTGTCGGCGGCGAACTTCGTCTACGGCTGGTTGTATGTGCCCGAATCGCTGCCGGAAGCGCAGCGCGGCAAGTTCCGCCTGACCCGCGTGAACCCGCTGGCGGGCCTGGTCAAGCTGGCGCGCCGCCAGGACATCCGCGGCCTGGTGATCGTCTACACGCTCGTCACGCTGGCGCAGATGATGCTGCACTCGACGTGGGTGCTGTACACGCACTTCCGCTTCGGCTGGACGCCCACGCAGAACGGCATCGCCCTGTTCTGCGTGGGCGTTGCCGCGGCCGTGGTGCAGGCGGGCCTGCTCGGCGTCTTCATCCGCTGGTTCGGCGAAGTGCGGCTGTCGCTGCTCGGCCTGACCTCCGGCGCCATCACCTATCTGCTGTACGGCCTGGCGACGCAGGGCTGGATGATGTACGTCTTCATCCTGTGTAACCTGCTGGCCTTTGCGGCCGGCCCCGCGTTGCAGGGCATCGTGTCGAAAGCGACCCCCGCCGGCGAACAGGGTGAGCTGATGGGCTCACTGCAGTCGATCGGCAGCGTCGGCGTCATCCTCATGCCCCTGGCCGGGGGCCTGCTGCTGGGCGAAGTCAGCCACCTGCCGGCGTCGGACTGGCGCATCGGGGCCACGTTCTTCGTCAGCGCCGCGATGCAGGCGGTGGCCATCCTGGTGGCGCGACATTACTTCCGCGACCACCACCTGCGTCGTTAATATGGGCTCGCGGTCGGCCGCACGATGATCTCGCTGACGTCCACGTCCGCCGGCTGCTCCATCGCATACGCAATGGCGCGGGCAATGGCGTCGGCGCCGATGGCGACCTTGCGGAATTCGCGCATCTCTTCCCGGCCGCCTTCGTCCGAGATCGATTCGGCCAGTTCGGACTCCGTCACGCCGGGCGAGATCACGGTGACGCGGATGTCGCCGCCCACTTCCTGGCGCAGCCCTTCGGAGATCGCGCGCACGGCGAACTTGGTGGCGCAGTAGACGGCCGCCGTCGGGCTGACGGCATGGCCGCCGATCGACGACAGGTTGACGATCTGGCCGGACTTCGCCTTCTGCATCAGCGGCAGCACGGCGGCAATGCCGTATAAAACGCCGCGCACGTTCACGTCGAGCATGCGGTCCCACTCGTTCAGTTTCAGGGCGTCGAGGCGCGACAGCGGCATCACGCCCGCGTTGTTGATGAGGACATCGATACGGCCGTGCTTGGCGTGTGCGGCCAGCGCGAAGGACTGCATGTCGTCCGCATCCGTCACGTCGAGCGCCCGGTATTCGGCGCTGCCGCCGGCGGCACGGATGTCCGCCACCAGCGTTTCCAGCCGGTCGGTGCGGCGCGCACCCAGCACGACGTGGTGGCCTGCCGTGGCCAGCAGCCGCGCGGTGGCGGCGCCGATGCCGCTGCTGGCGCCCGTGATCAGGACGATTTTTTGCTGCGTGGTTTGCTGCGTCATGGTCTTCTCCCTTTGTGTTGATCGATGGGAGAAGTGTAGAAGCGCGGCGGACGGCGCAGTTGCGCAATGGTCTGGCGTGATTGCCTGATCCTCTGCCGGTGGACTCAGAACGGCGGCGGCACCTGGATCGGCAGTTCGACAAAGCTGGCGGCGTCCGGCGCGTGGTAGATGCGCTGCGTGGCTTTCACGTAGTCGCCTGGCTGCGCATGGAAAATGTTGGGCACCCAGCTTTGCGGATTGCGGTCGTACAGCGGGAACCAGCTCGACTGGATCTGCACCATCACCCGGTGGCCCGGCAGGATGACATGGTTGATGTTCGGCAGCGCGAAGCGGTAGCGCTCCACCTGATTCGCATTGATGGGCGTCGGCGACTCCAGGCTGTTGCGGTAGCGGCCACGGAAGATGTCCATCGCCACCGGCAGCTGGTAGCCGCCCATGGCCGGCTGGTTCGGCATCTCGTCCGGATAAACGTCGATGACCTTGACGACCCAGTCGGCGTCCGTGCCGCTCGTCGCCGCAAACAGGTTGACGACGGGCGCCCCGGTCAGCCGCATCGGCGCCGTCAGCGGTTCGGATACGTAACTCAGCACGTCGGGGCGGTCCGCGACAAACCGCTGGTCGCGCACCAGCCATGGCTGCCACACCTCGCGGTCCGACATGCGGACGGGCCGCGGCACGAACGGTACCGGCTTGGCCGGATCGGCCACGTATTCATCATAAGGCGCGCCTGCCGCCGGCGGCGTGAAATCGAGCTTGAAGCCGGGCTGCAGGTAGACCGCTTTCGCGGCCGTCGCCCGCGGCCAGCTGTCCAGGCGCTGCCAGTAATTGGTGCCCGTCTGGTACCACAGCACGGGCGGCGTGGTGGGCACGATCTCGCCCTTCAGATGCTGGTTCAGGAACGGCGTCAGGAAGTTGCGGCGGAACTCCAGCGCCGTATCGCCGGTGAATTTCAGCGCGCCCAGGCTGGACCCGTCGTAATTGACACCGCTGTGGCGCCACGGCCCCACGACGAGGTAATTGAGCCTGTTGGTCGTGTCCTTGGGCTCCAGCGCGGCATACACGGCATAGGCGCCATAGATGTCTTCCTGGTCCCACTGCCCTACCACCGTCATCGTCGGCACCGTCAGCTTGCGCGCGCCCAGGATGCGGTCGAGGGCCTGGTTCTGCCAGTAGCTGTCGTAGGCCGGGTGCTCGAACAGTTTTTTCGTGTACGTCAGCTTGTCCAGGCCATGGCGCTTCGCAAAGCCGGCCACGGAGCCGGCGCGCAGCACGGCGTCGTAATCGTCATAGACGCCTGTCGCCAGTTCGCTGCCGCTGCCGCGCGCCGTCGTCTGGCTGGCCAGGTAGTGCATGGTGTTGACGCGGAAGGCGCCGTTGTGGAACCAGTCGTCGCCGCGCCAGCCGTCCACCATGGGGCTCATCGGCACGGCCACTTTCAGCGCGGGATGCGGGTCGGCCAGCGCCATCAGCACCGTGAAGCCTTCGTACGACGATCCCAGCATGCCGACCTTGCCGTTGCTCTCCTTGACGTTTTTCACCAGCCACTCGATGGTGTCCCACGCGTCGGTGGCGTGATCGACCTTCGTGTTGTTCAGCGGGCCACGCAGGGGTCGCGTCATCACGTAGTCGCCTTCCGAGCCGAATTTGCCGCGCACGTCCTGGAACACGCGGATATAGCCTTCCTCCACGAACGTCGCGTCGCCCTGCGGCAGCGTCGCCAGCATCGACGGGCTGGCATTGCGGTTCGCGCGTCCGGCCGCGTTGTATGGCGTGCGCGTCAGCAGGATCGGCGCGCCCTTCGCACCCTTCGGCATGACGATCACCGTGTGCAGCTTGACGCCGTCGCGCATCGGGATCATCACTACCTTCTTCACGTAGTCCGCCGCATCCGTGGGCGCCTCGAATTTGGGACCGATATCGGGCGCCATCGGCGGCGTCTGCGCCAGGCTCGATGCGGCCACTAGGGAAGAAATCAGGGCAATGGAAGGGACGATCAACGGACGACGCAGACGCATGGGGCTCTCCGAAATAATTATCGGCAGAGTCTACCGTGGGGTTGGCAAAACCGCAACGAAACAATTGCTTACAAGCTAAATGGTGTGCGGCACACGACTGTTACATCTGGCTGTCAATATGGAGTCATACCAACACGAGGAGTACCGTATGAAAAAGCTGATCATCGCCACCTTCCTTGCCGCCTCGGCCGCTGCCGCCACCGTGCCGCTGACCGCCAGCGCCGCCATCATCGTCGTGCGCGAGGCACCGCCGCAGCCGCGCCATGAATCGGTGCCGCCGGCCCGCCGTGGTTACGTGTGGACCCCCGGTTACTGGAACTGGACGGGCCACCGCTACGTCTGGCACCGCGGTGAATATGTGCGGGCCCGCGCCGGCTACCACTATGCGCAGCCGACCTGGCATGAACGCGACGGCCGCTGGGAATTCGCCCGGGGCGAATGGCGCCGCGGCGATGGCGACCGTGACGGCGACGGCATCCCGAACCGCGTCGACCGCACGCCGAACGGCCAGGGGTACCATGACCGCGACCGCGACGGCGTGCCGAACCGCGCCGACCGCGACCGCGATGGCGACGGCGTGCCGAACCGGCATGACGACCGCCCGGACAACCCGCGCCGCCACTGAGTTGTAACCGAGCCGCGGATGGCGCCGTCCTTGACACGGCGGCGCCAACCTGTAAACATACCGGCATGACATTCCAACCATCCCATCGCTCTGTAGTCTCCTGGTGGCGCCGCTCACAGCGCGCGGCCACTGCAAAGTGATGTGATTTCAATATCAACGCCGCCTCTGCCAGGTGGCGTTGTTCATGGCGCAGCCCGGCGGGGGCCAAACGAAAGCCTCCGTACGATTATGAGCTCGCAAGATTCCAACGACTCCGCCGTCATCACCTCCGCCTCCGCCGTGAAAAGCGCCACGCCTGCCGTCATTCTGACGGGCGACCGCCCGACCGGCCCGCTGCACCTGGGTCACTTCGTGGGCAGTCTGCGCAGCCGCGTCGAATACCAGCACCAGTACCAGCAGTACATCATGCTGGCCGACTCGCAGGCGCTGACGGACAATATGGACGACACCAACAAGGTGCACCGCAACGTCGTGGAAGTGGCGCTGGACTATCTGGCGGTCGGCATCGACCCGGCGAAATCGACGATCCTGATCCAGTCGCAGATCCCGGAGCTGGCCGAATTGACGTTCTATTACCTGAACATGGTCACGGTGGCGCGCCTGGAACGCAACCCGACGGTGAAGGCGGAAATCGTGCTGCGCGGCTTCGAGCGCGACATCCCGGCCGGCTTCCTGACGTACCCCGCTTCGCAGGCGGCGGACATCTCGGCGTTCAAGGCCTCCATCGTGCCGGTCGGCGAAGACCAGATCCCGATGATCGAGCAGACCAACGAGATCGTGCGCCGCTTCAACCGCCTGGCGGGCAAGGACGTTCTCGTCGAATGCAAGGCGCTGGTGCCGGAAATCGGCCGCCTGCCGGGCATCGACGGCAAGGCCAAGATGAGCAAATCGCTGGGCAACACGATCAACCTGGGCGCCTCCGCCGACGAGATCACGGCGGCAGTGAAAAAAGTCTACACCGACCCGCTGCACCTGCGCGTGCAGGACCCGGGCCACCTGGAAGGCAACGTCGCCTTCATCTACCTGGACGCGTTCGACACGGACAAGGCGGCACTGGAAGAAATGAAAGCGCACTACACGCGCGGCGGCCTGGGCGACTCGATCGTCAAGAAGCGCCTGGAAGCGGTGCTGCAGGAGATGCTGGGCCCGATCCGCGCCCGCCGCGAGGAGTACGCCAAGGACAAGGGTTACGTGATGCAGCTGCTGAAGGAAGGCACGATGCGCGCCCGCGAAGTGGCGGCCAAGACGGCCGACGAGGTCAAGGCGGCACTGGGCCTGACGTATTTCTGACCGCAGGCTGCTGATCCGACTGGGGACTGGCTCCTCTCGGGCCGAAGGGCCCGCGAGGTGCCTGTCCCCGACCTTTACATGAACCCAGTCACCCTCCTGGCCGCAGCCCTCGCCTGCCTGAACCTCGCCACCTACGTGACCTACGCGCGCGACAAATCCGCCGTCCGCCTGGGCCGCCGCCGCACGCCGGAAAACACGCTTCTGCTGCTCGGTCTCCTGGGCGGCTGGCCCGCGGCGCTGCTGGCCCAGCAACGTCTGCGTCACAAGACGGCGAAGACGTCGTTCCAGGTCAAATTCTGGCTGACCGTGGTCGCCAACGTCACGCCGGCGATTCTGTACCTACAAGCCTGACGGATAAGTCTCCGGCACCTCGTCCTGCTGCCACAATGCCGAGCGCTCCAGCGGCTGCAGCGCGGTGCTGCGGTCGACGTGGATCAGCGCATCGAACTGTTTTGCCGCATCGGCGTGGAAGTAATGGCTGTAGCGCTCCGTGTCGGGCCGGTAGATGACGCCGATCGCCCGTTCCAGATAGCGCGTCGGCAGCCGTGCCAGCATGCTGTCGCGCCCTCGGATCGGCAGCAGGAAGCGCGCCATACCCGTGCTGACGGACACCTCGTGCATCAGCCGCTCCACGCTGTCCTGGCGCGACGGCACCACCTGCTTCAGTTCCGCCGGGCCGTCCCAGTCGGTGGCCGCCGTCACCGTGCCGGTGTGCGTCGTAAAGCCCAGCAGGAACGTGTCCTCGGGCCGGTAGCGTTCGCGCACGAGCTGGCCCAGGTTCAGCTGCCCGCCCTCGCCCATCTCGGTGGCGCGGGCATCCCCGAGGTGCGAGTTGTGGGCCCAGACGACCACCTTCGCCGGCTTGCCCGTGCGCTGGGCGATATGCTCGCGCAGCGCCTCCAGCGTTTCCGCCATGTGCGAGTCGCGCACGTTCCACGACTCGTCGCGGCTCTGGAACATCGAACGGTAGTAGGTTTCCGCATTGCGCGCCACGCGGGCGTTCTGCTGCGCGTAGAACAGCTCGTCCGGCACCAGGCCGCTGCCGGCGCTGACGTGTTCATTGGCCTGCCGCGTCAGTTCCATCAGCTGGCGCACCACTTCGC
>Ga0265797_10003820_pt1 | contig 23679 bp, 25 predicted proteins | sample P2T30metagenome_FD_192433 | JGI IMG/M metagenome (GOLD analysis project Ga0265797, IMG submission 192433) | Plant litter microbial communities from East Loma Ridge, Irvine, California - P2 T30 | ecosystem: Environmental > Terrestrial > Plant litter > Unclassified | place: USA: California... | reverse complement strand
TCGACGGGCCGGTAATAGGCACCCTGGTTGTCATCATGGACCGCGCCCGCAACCTGCCTAACAAGAGGACCATGGGCAAGCAGGACCCGTACTGCGCTGCCCGGTTAGGCAAGGAAGCAAAAAAGACGAAAACCGACAAACGCGGCGGCCAGACACCGCGATGGTATGTCTGACTTCACCGAGTTTCGAACAGCCACGACTGACATATGCAGGGACCAGGAATTGCGCTTCACTGTCCACGACTCGCCCGACTACAACCGCCTCAAGGTCTCCGTCTTCAACGACGACAAGAAGACGGAGCTGATTGGCGAGGCCTTTGCGAACCTCAACTCCGTCATCACCCCAGGCGGAGGCCAGAGCGACGAATGGCTGGGCCTCAATTGCAAGGGCAAGTACGCTGGCGAGATCCGCATGGAGATCACCTACTACGACACCCGCGAGAAGAGCGAGAAGCCAGTTCTGCAAAAAAAGAGGGAGTCGACCAAGCCAGAGGGACAGGCTGCCGTGGGTGGAGCGCGAGAGATGGCACCCGTCAAGCGGCGCCCGCTGCCCAGCGACCCCACAGGCACGACGCCGTCACCAGTACACACACCAGAGCACCGAGGACTGCGGGGCGTTAGGGCTGGTCCGCGAGAACTGGGCTCCCCACGACACCAAAGAACAGCAACCGAGCCGTCACCAACACAGCGCAGCCCGGTCGACACGCCCTCCCGCAGGCCTATACCAGACGCGTCCCCCCTAAACCCCGCATCGTCATCGAGCCAGAACACTCCCCAGCGCCCTGTACCGCAGACCTCCTACAGCACACCCCCGAACCCGCGCTCATCAGCCCAGAGGATGCCCCTACCAAGGGAAGAGAGCTTCGACATGTCCTACGCTGCGCCCAAGCCGTACGAGGTGAAGCCCATCGACCCTCTCCCACAACATGTTCGGCACTCAGACCAGAGGAGGATGTCGCAGGAAGACGGACGATCCCCCAGGAGCCAGGCACTGCAGCACCCCGAGCCAGTACATTCTCATTCGGCACCAATTGTGCCAACACAGCACGCCTATGAGTCTCCGGCGCAATCGCAAAGACTGCAGGAGCAACAGAAGCAGATCGAGTACCTGCAGCAACAGCTACTCCAGCATCAGCAGTCTGAGCCTCAACGAATTGAGCCCCCGCCGCAGCCAGCTCAGTCATACGCCCAAGACCAATACCAGGATCCGACTTATCAGGTTGCACCCCTGCGTAGCAGTCGTAGCCGCGAGCACGCGCAGGAACCGGCTCCACCACTCGACCAATACTATGGCCAACGGTTCATCGAGGCTCCTCCCCTACAAGATGAGAGCCCTACGCATCGGAGACGCAGCGCCATGCAGCCCATGGTTGAAGACGAGGACGATATGCCACCACCGCCACCAATGCACAAGCGTAATGCCAGCACGTTACCTCACCCGAACCAAGAGAGCCACGAGCGCGAGCGCTACCGCGAAGAAGCACCCGCGCCCCTCAGCTTCTCGGCGAGATCCCGTGAAGAGCCCCGTCAGTTCAGCTACGATATGCCGCCCCAGCAATACGAGGTCGATAACTACGCGCCCCGACAACCTGCAGAGCGACGCTACACTCATCCTCGCATGCCGGCGCAGCCATCGAGTCGTCCAGTGTCCCGCGACAACATGGTGCCATCCCCGCTACGACAAGAACCCCTGCGACAGGAAGCACCGGCATTACCGAGTGCACTCATCGCTGGACTCAACCCACAAAGACAGGAGATTGAAGCGCCACCTTACGAAGCGCCCCCATCGTACGAGACACCACCGAGACTGCGCCACTATTCTGAGCCTGCAGAATATCGGGCCATCACTCAGTACGAGGACCCCGTTCAGTCGCAGGAACTCGTTCATCATTCCGCGTACCGTACGAACGACTACTACCCGCATGACCCGCCTGAGCAGCCTCGACAGATGTCTCCCCCAGTTTACGATGCCGGCCCGATCATCAAGCCGCGTGCTACGAGCCCTAACGTGAGCTCACGCTACTCTCCCAACCCAGCAATGGAACGCTACTCTCCCAACCCGATCATGGATCGCTACTCTCCCAACCCTGAGATGGAACGTCACTCTCCGAACCCAGCCACCGATCGCTCGTCTAGGTTGCCTGCGAGAAGTATGCCGACGCGTAAATCAGTCTCGCCTCGCCCACCGCCTTCCAGAGAAGATATGGGTGAGCGACGACTGTCTGGAGTAGCCTTCAACCCCGACAGTTTCGATGTCTACAACCCTCGGATGAGCAAGTCTCCCATACCTTCGGACGACGAACTCGAGCGACCGGGAAGCCGAATGGAGTACAACGACAAGGGCCAGATTGTTACATTCAGCGGAAGGGTTGTCGATGCGTCCGACCATCTACCTGTCGACAACTGGGCGCCTGAGCCAGTACCAAAGGGCACGGTGAAGGAGAAGGCTCCTCGCACAAGAGCTCAGCTTAACGGCAGCAGAGACCTCGAAGCCGCGATGCAACGCGAGGAACGATACCAACGAGAGCGTGCTGACAGAGAGCGCATTCGTCATGCCGCCAGCATGAACTTTGACAACAGCAACGCCCTAGTCACGACGAGACACGACTTCAACGACTACAACCAGCCTGTGAACGCAGGTGCGCTGGTCCTCGCAAGCCAGAGCCAGCACAACGCACCTCCCAATCCAACAGCACGCAGCAGGCCCACAAGGCGCGACCAACGCCCCGTATCCGCCTACGACACACCACCGCAGTACCAACTGCCAGACCGGCAGGTCCTCCGCGAACGCGACAACCCGAACAGCTACGGCAGCAGCCCCAGCTACGACCGACGTGGTACCCAAAGGCACAGTGTCGCGGCACCCCCTATTCCCGCCAAGGTACCCATGGATATGAACGGCGGCGGCTACGGTACACAGAACGAGGACATGGCACTCAGCTTGGAGCTGCAGAGCATTGACATCGGTCCTGGTTCTGGTGGACGCCGCCCACGAGCCGCCACGGCTAGACGACAGTACGGATACTAATGGCACAAAACGGAAACGCTATACACACCATACCCCTTTCACGCTTCTCGATGGCGCTTGTACGATAATGTTTTTTGCCTTTGTGGAGGAAGCAGTTCTTTCTTTCCCTTGACTTTCCCACACACTTCTTAGCTCGATGTCTGGACGCTGGAGCCTGGCATGTCGGAGTACCTTTTCTTTCTTCTTCCCTCTTCTCCCTTTCTGGATCGATGCCTTGGGATATCATGCATAGCATTTGGCTTGCGTAGATTGTGGTTTTTTCTTGCGCCTTCGTGCGTCCCCTTTTGCACTTTTTGTAGTGTTCCGCTGGCTGCTTGATATTGAGCGCGAAGATAGATACCAATACCTGAATATGTTTAGTTCATCCAGTCCTCTTTCAACTACACTTTACCAAATGATCGCACTGCCTGTCTACTCACTGAGTTTTGTCATATTTGGCTGTCGTTCCCGCTGTGGAGGTTGCCAACATGTATGTGCGCAGCCTCCCGCCGTTGGTGGCCGTGCTGTGACTGGTAGTCAAGCTACGCTGGAGCCCTCCGCTGCCTCGGCCGCAGTGACGCGGTTGTACGATCTTCTGATATGATGTCAGCGCCAGCATATGCCGCTGACGGCCATCTACACGGAGTCAAGGTTTGGCCACATCGACGTGCAGTCATGCCATATTTCCTTGGCCGGTGACTTCGACCTTATGACTTAAGTTTCCAGTCACTCGTTACAGAGTAATCATAATCATCCCCGCCGACTCATCGGACATGACTTGTTCCAACGCTCAGATGTCTCTTCTTTGAGTCATCAGCTTTATAAGTTTGGCTGTCTCTTGTATACGCATCGTAGAACAGACATCACATCTACTCACGTATATAAATAAAGCAAATATATCTTCAAAGTTTACACATTCTCTCCTATCAAACGACCATGTCCAGCGTTACCACGAGTGGCGCAAAAGACGAACTTCCAGGAAGCGATGTGAATAAAATCGGCGAATATGAACTTACTTTTACCGAGAAGAATGTCCTCCACGATATCGAAAGTGAGTAATTGTATAGCCATTGCGAAAAGTGCTCGTCTAACTTCAATGTAGAAAAAGAAGGGGTTGCCCTCGATCCAGCTTGGCTTGATCTGGAGAAGAAAGGGCGTGATTGGGAAGCTCGTCTCAGCTTACCGAACGGGAACTCGTACTGTGGGGAGGGATTGACAAGGTTTGCAGCTTTCACGGATCTTCTTGGTAATGTGAGAGAAGGGATCATGGTGTAGAAATCAGAGGGCACATAAGCCCACGTTGCTCTAATGCTATTTCTCTTCTAATAGGAATGTAATTAGCGGGGTTACGCGCGAACTTATATCGTGGTTTCTCCGTGCGCTTTTGAGTACACACCTCCCCTTCGCGCGAGCATGGAAGCTGAGACCACTTTTTTCTTATTGAGATGCATTTGAAATATATCACAAGCAGCGAACTTCGTGTTTCTTGCGCTTGAAGTGAGTATTTGGTATAGGTAATTAGATATGACTAGCTATGGTATACATGCGGGCTTTCCGCACGTCCAGTTTGCTATTACATACATGGGGACTGAACATCCAGATTTGTCACCGATATGCTCACATCTTAGCTCTCAGTATCTTGCCTTTCAATTTGCTTCCCCGACTTTCTCTCCTTCCTTTCCATTCTTTCCATTATTTACCTCCTCTCTTCTCTCCTCTCCATCTCATCCACTCGCTTGCTCAACAACTCATACAGTTCTTCCGCGGCGACCTCCAGATATTTCGCTGTCGCCGTAACACCGGGACGTCTTCCAACCCTCCTATTGATACGGTCATCAAGTCCGATTTCAGCATGAACATCGTACTCCACGGATATCTTGCCGTTAGGATGTGTCCAGCTGTATATCTTGATCCTGGTGTATTGTCCTACATCAGCTTCTTCGAGGGTAGGATCAAGTTTTGCGATACATTCTGTATGGCATGTGCTGGTTAGACTCAGGGTACTGGTTGATATTGTGAGTCGATTATGACTTCGTGTAGGGTGGGCATACCTTCGATGCTTGTCAACGTTCCCCAAAATTGGTGCGAATGGAAGTATTTGGGAGCTGTAAGTTTCCTAGGTGCGATAGACTTCTCCACTAGTTCGTCTCTGGACGTCTTTTGGATTTCGGCGAGGGGAATGCCACCGTCGCTATTGCTTTCACCGTGACTCATGATGGAAGCGACGAATATCAAAGGCCTTTGTTTTCAGGAAGACAAAAGGCTAGTGTGTCGGTCTCGTACGATGGTTGAATTCGAGGCACACTTCTGTCGTTGCGATATGAATCCCTCTCTTATACATAGCAAGAGTCACGGTACTGCGCAGAGGAGTCATGCTTTCTGACTTTAGGGAGTTGGTGAGTAACTTCGCAGTGATGAATACTTCGTAGAGTCAGGAACGTTTAAGACTCATGCTTGCTACAAAAGCTAGAGGTCTATGTTCAATTCTTCCTCATCAACATACCTCCAAAACCCGAAAGCTTTTGCACAAGGCCTCTACTACCCAAACATGTCTTCGAACCCTGAAACAGTACCTCCACCCAGCGATAATACCAAACCTTTCAGAAACTACGAATTCGCAACATTGCGCGATATGCTTTCCAGAAATGGCAAGTGTTTTCTCAGACTGACAGATCATGACACCCTTGATGAGATTGAAGGCAAGTTTGCACAAGTATAAACACCCACTACTTGCTAATTCCGCCGCAGATGCAATTGTCAACATTCACAATAGGGATTACGATGTTACCAAACTGGTGGACGACATGAATATCAAGTGGTTGAATGACGATGTTTTAGACCCTGCTTGTACGCTTGCTGTCAAATTTGACAAATTCGTGCAGGAAGGAGGACAGGGCGGCAAGGTTACGAAGGTGAAGGGTTTTGCCTCCGCATCGGGAGCCACGCCCGGGTTGGCGTTGGAAGATATCTTAAAACAACTAAAGGCCTGATTTACTCGATAATCAGGATTAATCTTTGAGGTTACGAGCAATAGTTCAGTGTATGTAATCAAGCTCAAAGCTAGCATAACTGTTCGTAGGTAGCAGCGCCTAACAGTCCCTCACTTGTCCACCTTTCGCCATGTGTTCTAAGCGCTATTGTGAGCCCACCATACACTTAGAGACTAACTCGTAAATTCCATACATTCGTCGCAGAGTTCAGCTAGACAATTTAGATCTACCTAGGAAGCCCGGAAGACAAAGCCAACCCCAATCTAGAAACGAGCCAACGCTCCCGGCACTGCTGCCATACACCTTCGACAGGCCGTTTCTGCCTATGCTTCTTGTAGAGGCTCAACAGTACCTCCTTTGGCTTTACACTCGGATTACTCGTCGCTATGAGCTCCCACTTATCGATATTCTTGAACCCGCCCCGTCTCATAAGAGTCGCTGTCAACATTATCCCATCACCATTATAACTTGGCTGCTTCCAGAGCACCCAGACTTCTTTGTGGCCAGCATCATGGTAGTCATTGTGGTGGTCACGCTCGTACAAGGAAGGGTGGAGGTTCTTCTCTCGCTCTATCCTGGGTTAGCGGGTATAGTCACTGGATATGTTCGTTCTGGAAAGACTGACCTCTAATCAGATACTCGAGTCTCTTTTCTGTTCTAGAGAGTTTGACTTCTGGAAACGTCGCATCGATAGCTTCCCAGTCTTTCCGCGTTGCGGGCGAGATTCCTTCACCGCTGATGTTTATTGTTCGCTCATTCTGTTCGCCCCTTTGTGAACATACCGCAATTGGAGTTTCCTGATCCCAGTTCGCTTTGTCGAGATGTCTTGGTTTACCTCTTGTAGCGTTATCAGTACCGATGCCGTTCCGACTGCTCGATACATCTGGTGGATTTGGGTCATGTCCTGACTTGACCTTTTCGAAAAGATCGCTGAGCGCTTCAAGTGGGTCCTCTTCCCACTCACTTGTGTAGATTGAACCAGGGATAGTGGGGTTTCTTTTAAAGCTAGCTCGGTATACCTTTCGAGGGTTTCTGTCATCCTCCTCCCATTGGAAATAAAAGATTTTGCATTCGACGTCTTGACGGAGGTTCCTCGGGCATTCCGATTTCTCCCATTCTGTTGTATCGCATTCAGCACTGTAGAATCGCTTTTGCGTGATACTGACCTATAATCTTTCTCTCAAGGTCCCGCGCAACATCCGTCTCCCACTCTTGAAGGTTCAAGTCGTCGAATGAAATCTCCCGGTCGGGCTTCGAGTTGAGCTCCGGCTCTGGCTCTGAAAACAGTTCTTTGAACCGACTTGGTCTTGATTTCTCTTTTCGTTTTACCATCGTAGCTTGGGTTTAAGGATGTGAAGGTAGGAAGTCGATGCGCGCTTTTATGCATGTTATGACGCACAGTGAAAACTGACTCCAGGGCCATGACACGAAGTTGAGTTTGTATTGCGGTTCACTCACGACTCACGATGGCGATGCTGCTTTATTGGCAGATGACTCTGAGTGTGGGTAAGTATAAAGACTCATTTGCAGTGATGTTTGTCTACTTTCCGACATGAAAGTAATCCCCAAGTGCTTCTTTTTACGTAGTCACATCCTCTGACAACTGGTTGATATACATGTGCAGCTGCCATAAAGCGTAAAAGCTTGCGATAATATCTCACGGTGTGCAGCCTTCCATATGCATCTAACAGAGGACTTGATAGAGGAAACCGAAAGCGCACATGGGCGCAAGATGGTGAGAATGTATTGGCAACAGCGGTAATACAATGTAGATTATTGTCATCGCGTTGGTGACGTAGAGAAATGACTCCGAGCTAGGGTATCTGCACGCGAAATGCTCAAGGAGAACTATGCTAAACTGTGACTACCTCTTCTTCATGACCGATGTGGTCTACTGTCTTGACTCATCGAGCCTCATTACATCGAGTTGACTAATAAGCCTACTCATACAAACTTCGGTCGTTGGGGTCGTTCTTCGGCGGAGGAGGAGCAGTAGCCGGTGCGGCGGGCTCTTGTTTTGCTGCATCGTCTGTCGTTGTTGCATCGGCCACATTCACAGGTGGTATCTGCGGAGCTCCCTCAGCCACAGGACGAGGTGGAAGTGGAGGTGATGGTCCCTCGGGTGAGGGGCTTCGAGGTGGTGCTTGTGATGGCATTGTACCCACGTTCGGTGGGGCGCCATATGGCGTAGGCGTATGGGAGCCATTCTGAGGAGCAGCATGCGCAGCCTGAGGGGCCTGAGGTGCCTGAAGTGCCATAGGAGGGACATTACCCATCTGCTGCTGCGGTTGTGGGTAGCTTACTGCCGAAACGGGAGATTGAGAGACGACCGGTCCAGCTTTAGTCATATCGCCGTAGTAGCCAGCTTGCTGATGAGGTGGGTATGTGTAGCCTTGAGGTGGGACGAAACCTCCGTTCGGTGGCATAACCCAGCCCGGAGGCGGAGGGCCGTAGTAGTAAACTTGACCAGGGACCGCAGGCTGGGAAGCACCGGGTGTTTGAGCCATGGCCGGGTACAGTGGCTGACCCGGCGGTACGAAGCCGACGGTAGTCTTGCTGAACTGACCCAACAACTCTTCGGGGTATCGATGACGGAATCCCCACTTCCACCAAGCCTTGAAAGCCGCCCCGCTACCCATGTTCTTCCATTTCTCAGCCAACATCTTCTGGTCTTCAGCACTTCGACGATCTTGCATGCGAGTAAAGCAGAGTACCCAGAGCGACATGAGAATCCAGCAGACGGTACCAAAACGCATGGCACTCTTACCAAGCATGAGGCGACGGAACCAGAACCAAGACTCGAGAAATCCAAGTAGGAAGAGCCCGGGGATTATGCATGCAATGATGATGATCCATGTAATCACACGAGATCTACAATAATAGTAGTAGCAACTGTCGTATGAGCTGTCGCTGTCACTGTCGTCGTTGTCTGAGCTGCCGCGATTTGAGCCGCCAGACGACGAGGTGTGAGTGTTGTACGATCCCGGAGGTGTACTACAATCCGCCATATAGACAGAGTAGTAGTAGTCCGACGTTGACGTGAAAGGCGCCGCGCTCTCGGAAAGGTACCATGTCTCCCAAAGGTAAAGGGTGCCGGAGTAGGCAGTGGCAGAGGATGTTTCAATCGAAGCTGGTGAAAGTTGCGCAGTAACCTGAGTTGGGACGTATACAGAGGCGGATGTTGTTATGGTAACTACAGGCAGTCAAAGTCAGTGTCGAAGAGATTCGAAGAGAGAACGTAGTACTTACATGGTGTGGGGCATGAGGCAGGTGCCGTCATCGTGACTGGCATGCTGAATTCGATGTCCTTGACTGTCTCGGTGGTCGTCGCCGTCGCCGAAGGGGAAGTCGCGTAGTAATCATACTCAGGCACAAGATCAGATTCGGCCACCGCACTAGTTGTGTAATACGCGTATACGACCTCAAGATTGTCGTAGTAGCCGAGGGCTGTGGAAGTTGAGTACGGTGCGATCGTAGGAGTGACTCCATCCTTTATAGTGCGATACTCAGTGTAAGTGTCGGTAGTGACGGTGTCGTCATAATATGTGTACGGGCTTTGTGTGACAACCTCCACTTGAGCGTAAGTGTAGGTCCAGTACGCTGAAGTGTCACGAGTGGTAGTGTAGTCATCCAAGAACTGCGCACTCGCAATGGCGGCATGAGCGACCGCTACGAGGGCGAATCGGGCAGCCATATTGCTATGCGCTGCGAAAGTAACGATCGTGGGTCGCGAAACGCGAAAATTAGGTATTAGTAAAGTTGTAGGGCTGTCTCCAGCCGTCAGGGCCACGCCCTCATCTTAAGCACCATCAAGCACCGCGCCGCCGACCCAGACAACTACATGGCTAGCTCACCGGTCGTGCAAAGCGTGCAGGCACATCTCGTTTCCCCTTAAGCGATTGATGCAGCCTTGCGCCTCTTCCAAGGTCCGTCTCTTTCAACCAATCATGCTGTTCTTGCCAAGCGAGTCAGCCAATCCCGCGGAAGATCTAGACGTTTAGCGACATTGAGCCGTCTATCTTTGGGTCCATGCGGCTCGTTGCAGACTCATTTTCTGCAGGGGTAAACAGGGCGCCTGAAGGATTAAAGACCTTGCACTGCCCTTGCCTTTATCGAAAAGGTGACTCCGACTCTTACTGAGCATGATGAATCGCCAAACACGAACGGTTTTGCTGTATAAACGCTGCAGCGGTTCTGAACGGGAGACAGGTCGAGAAAGCCAACATTACGGCTCGTTGGTGATGGTTGCGCGGTGCAGAGGGGTGGTTGCACAAGTCAGAATTCGTTTTGGTGGCGTTCTCGTACGAGAAGTGCGACGTCTTGGCGACACCTGAACAGTCATCCTCGGCAATTTCGCGTTGGGAGTCACATCCTATCACGTTCTTCTCAAAACCAGACGTCTTGAAAGTATACGCTGCTTACGGTATCAACAGTGAATAAAACTGCCGCGACAGCCTCCAGGAGTATGAAGAATGTCACCTTTATGCTCACAGGTCTTCATGCCTCGATGCCCGGTCTCTCTTGTTGCCATCTCGAAAGCAACTCTGCTTTCACTAACGAGTTGTCCAAGTTACAACGCACATCTAGTATGTTTCCGCCTTCTACAGCTACTCTGCCGCTGTAAGTCTCGCAACGTCCATTCGCTAGAGTACACCTTCGGTGCTGGGCCGTGTTTGCATGCACGGCGCAACTTCCGCTTCGTCGAAGTGCACGTAAAGATCGTTCCCCAGACTTTGGCCATGCCCGTTGGTGTAACAAGTGCCATAGCTGTGTGAGGTCGCCGGGGATGTAGAGACCACCTGATCACTAGTAACTCCATGACCAATTTCTTGACTGTGCTTTTGCGACTGTTCATGAAAGCGTTGGAATGGCCCTGGTGATGGCATACTTCGTCTTCGACTGTGACTCACACTGGGTATAAAGTGTATGGCTGCGAATATACTTATTTCCGCTCGTTCTTTAGAAGGCCTTGCTGGGAATTTGCATCTCTTACCACTTATACCAACTCGTACTGTTTTCCAATGTGGCAGTGCCTCTGCACTATCTTTGCTGGGAGTGGAAGAACCGAGACAAGTTTTCACAAATGGAAATCCATCGATGCTTTGGGTCCTGAGTATGAGCGCACGAAGCAAGACATCATCGGTAACTACGCCCGTTACTGCCGTTACCTGAACTCTACTAACTCAAGCCTGTGTCACAACGTAGATGTCTGGGACCCAAATTTGTCGGGGAACTCCCTCAATGCCTTCAAGGTGCTCGTCGAACGGGAATACGTGCACCGCTTTAGGGGAACCCAGAGATATCAAGCGCGTGTTGTATCTTCAGCTGGTGGGGAGCCACTTAGTGCTGCAGCAGTGGGCGATACAATTCCAGAAGCATTGAACAAGCTGTTGTTGGGGGTTCGGCAACTTCGAGGTCCACCACCGGGGTATCATTGCCCAGGTGATCTTTTAGTAAGATCGAGGGTTCAGTCTTGAATGTCTGTATCATCAGAGGGGTGATCGAACGGGGCTACTGCGCATCAATCAAGGTTTGCAAATAGCACGAGGATGCACTGCAGTGCCAGTTGGCGGAATTCTCCAGGTCACATTGGACGCGCGGATAGTCTCCATCGTTCATCGCGTTTGCGAAGCATTTGACATGTCTATATCCAAAATAACAACGGCAACCACCTCATACCCTTGCGTGAATGTTGTGCTTGTTATGGAAGTTCTACCCTGCTGGTGTGCAAAGTACCACTGTTCAATGAGAGGGGCCCGTTCGGGTTCGATGCGCCTTTAAAAGTGTCAAAGTCTTGAACGAACGATTTTGGCCGTCCGAGGCTAAATTTCGGTCTTGTTCGTAGTTTTGATTGAGGCGAGGAATTGATGTTGGTCTTGTGCGACATCGTGTTGGTGGCAGGACGGGGTAGTAACAACACGATGTCACGCGCCCCACCCAGGCCCCGCCGTGTCACCCAGGTAGCTCCGCGCCGCTTCATTGACCACCAACTCCAACACCAACACCAACACCAACAGTAGCTCGGAAGCTTGATGACAATCGGTTCGAAGCAGTCATGGGGTCAAAGTCTCCAGAAGATCATCGCCAAGGCCCAGACGGTGAGCGCGATCGAAGCGATTCTGAGAAGACATATGCTGACAGCTGACAGGGTCGTCGGCGGACGCTGCAATCGCTATCATCAACCCTCCCAAGCCAGCAGCCGCTAGCGGACTGCTTCCAGGCGTACTCGAAGGGCAGGATGAAGACGGAGACGACGACGATGATATCGCGAAGCTTGGAGCTGACGTGAAGAACAACGATGGTGAGCTGGGATCACGTGACTTCAATCTAACGCTGACAATCGGAAGGCGCGAAGAAGAAAAGAAAGCGCAACAAGAAAAAGAGTAAGAAAGTGTCACCGACACAGCAGACAGCGCCTCCAAGGATATCACTAGCCGATCTGTACCAGGGCCGAAAATACCCACAAGGCCAGACTGTCGAGTATGCCATCAAGAACGAGAACCTGCAGCGTACCACGGCTGGAGAGCTTCGCCATCTGGCCGCTCTGGATAATATGGACGACGACTTCCTAGAAGACTATCGCAAGGCTGCCGAGGTTCACCGTCAGGTGCGCCAGTACATACAGACCATCGCAAAGCCTGGCGTGTCCCTCACCCACATTGCCGAAGAGATTGATGATAGTGTTCGTGCACTCGTTGGTCACCAGGGTCTTGAAACCGGAGATGGTCTCAAAGCTGGTCTCGCCTTCCCAACGGGGTTGTGCTTGAACAACATCGGCGCACATTGGACACCCAATGCTGGAGCGAAGGAAGTCTTCCTTCAACACGACGACGTCCTCAAAGTCGATTTTGGTGTGCATGTCAACGGCAGGATCGTGGATAGTGCTTTTACTGTCGCTGACAATCCGATCTATGACAACTTGTTGGCATCTGTGAAGGCAGCCACCAACACGGGCTTGAAGGAAGCAGGCATCGATGCGAGAATTGACCACATTAGTGAGATGATTCAAGAGGTCATGGAGAGTTATGAAGTGGAGCTCAATGGGAAGACTATACCCGTGAAGGCGGTACGCAACATCACCGGCCATAACATTCTACGTTATCGCATCCATGGCGACAAGCAAGTTCCTTTCGTCAAGACGAAGACTTCCCAGCGTATGGAAGAAGGCGATATCTTCGCGATCGAAACCTTCGGTAGCACTGGCAAAGCATACCTTCATGACGATGTTGGCGTATACGGCTACGGACGCAACGAGGGCGTCAGCGCTGCCGGCCTCCATCATTCATCTGCGAACTCACTATTGAAGACCATCGATGAGAACTTCGGGACTCTGGTCTTTGCCCGCCGTCAGCTTGAACGCTTGCCGGGTGTGGAGAAATATCACCTCGGTATGCGAACGCTGGTGAACAGTGGTATTGTTCAAGCATATGCGCCGCTGGTGGATGTTCCCGGTTCATTCATCGCGCAGTTTGAGCATGTAAGTAATTACCCGTGGAAATCTGTAGACCATGACTGACTCGATACCTCACAGACTATTTTGCTCAGGCCCAACTGCAAAGAAGTTATCTCTCGGGGTGACGACTACTAAATAACAACGCTTCACTGAGTTGTACTAGACTTCAACAGTCAGTATAAGAGTTCTCGGATAAGACGTTTCAACACGTCTCGGGTTCTGTTCCCCAACATGATCAGCGACACATACCTCACTCCTTTGATACCTAGAAACTCACAGTATGCTTCCGCTCACAATGTTTGTTCCAGCGCAAACTAAGTAGCACGCCCTCGTTATCACGAGATCCTTAGGAAGACTACACATTCATCTTTCACTCATACTTACCCTTCAGTTGCTTCCTCACTTGACGTTCTATGCATCTGATCAAACCCCCGCGTAGTATTGTGACCACAATTGATCACCTTCGCATGAGGTTGACAGAGTGGGCATGTAGGTTATGAACATTTCATCTGGGGACCAACGAGTTGTTGTGTGGCACTCACTTCCCGCGCATGAGTCAATACAGTGACTACTCGTTGAGTCACTACCGATACAAAAGAGGAATCTGTTCAATCACACACTTGTACACCATCATGTCCTTTCTGAAACCTTCCTCCAGACAACAAGCTGCCGCTGCTGATTACATTTCTCGCACAATGCCCAGAAGAGACCAAGAGCCAATCCCACAAACACCAGACTCCTCTGATGACGAGAATGAGCGACAAGCGGCAGAACCCACATTCGTTTTTGAATATCGCCTTACCAATATCGAGCGTGTTCTGAAGTCACGAACCGGACTCTTCAGAACTTTCCGAGGCTGCTTGATCGCCTTTTGGTACCGCAAACAAGTCAAGGCACTTGTGGCTTTGTTGGATGGATTGGGTAAGTTGATGACACAATTTGATAAGCTGTTCAGCCCATAGTCATTAATGTAATAGCTATAGAGAGTCGAAACAACTGGGCGGGTATCAAAAGATACATTCGTTTGAGATTCACGGTGACAGAGAAAACGCAGGGCGGCACAGTCTTTCTGATTCGAGAAGTGAACGGCAAAGACGAGGACGTTAAGAAGCATGACACTCCGTGCTATGTAAACAAGCAGTTTTTGGAGCGCCTTCGGCCTATGGTAGTCGTATAGAGTTACTTCTACATGCCATTGTTCTTATTGGCTTTGCAAGTCATACTTCCAAGTGCGCAGGCCACCAAGAGTGACTCTTACAATTTGTTCTTGTGTATCTACGTGTATTTGGTCTGACTCTGCTTTCTAGCTCTCGATGACTGTGAGTAGGTAAAGTCACGGGTGACGCAAGAGACGATGTCTCTTTCGATGAAGATATTCGAGTCCTCTTAAACACTGCCACGATAAAAGGAATCCATAGTTTTCCCTCGAACGAAGCACCAAATCATGAAATGCTACCCCGCCATTACACGCTTCCGGCAGAAGGATAACAAGACACCCAAAGCGAATGAACCCATTCGCTTCGAAGTCAAACTCTCAGTGCTTCAACATTCCGTAGACTCGCACACTTCCAAAGAGGGCGTTTCTCCAAATTTGTCTGCAGCGCATATGGATGAACTGAGAGAACGCTTGAAATACTTGAGTAAGCATCTGGTCGCAAAGAAGGCCTAGGAACTATGGACACTAAGACTAACGCTGCTAGCGAACAACACTACTGAGATCGAATGGTTCGGGAAGAACCGACTCATCGTCCGGTTCGAAAAGATTAGAGAGAACGAATATCCCACGCTGGGCATCGTCCGGCCAGACTTTTGACTGTCCAGGAGGATGCAGCTACGACAAGGAGGCTTCCCTTGCAAACTCAGCATGGAAGTCGTCAAAGAAATCGAAAGAGAGATTCAGAATTGGAAGAGCTCCAATAAATTGTAGTAGGAACGAGCAGCTACTCAATCAGCGTCCTCTAACGTCTGACTAGGTACATGCAAACTGACGTGGGTGGACTGTACTTGGGAAGGTGGTCGAGGAATTGGATGAGACTACATTCTGATCGTTAAATAGGTATCAGAAGCAAATAAGACATGGTGTTCATAAGACGGCAGTCCTTCGTGATAGAATCATTCATAAATGGGAACGTGTATATCACTGTTTATACCAAGGCGTGCCCTATATTATGTGTCACCCTATTCGAAAGACTATGTGCATCTGTAAAGGGATCATACATTCCGAAGTTGACTCACGTGTGACTTGACCGACAAGATGTTGACTGGCAATGAAGACTCACAGTTGGGTATAAATTCAATCACTTCCTCATCAGAATAACTCCACAAACACCACCAACACTACCTACTATCGCTGTCTACGACTTCTTATCCATACTTATCATTCAAACTATCGAACGTCCACCATGCCGGGTAGAACCTCAAATTACACTCCTGCAGAGGGCGATGAGCGCCAAGTAGCGGAACGGCAGGAAACCCCTGGAGAATATACAGAAGAAGAGCTGATCACCAAGGAGAGCCTCATAGGCAAGTACCCAAAGATCCAGTCGTGATGTCAGGGATTCGCGGACATTGGCACAAGCATGCTAATGCTTGATTAGAGAAGGTCCTCATGATCTTCGCAGCTGAAGGCGTCGAATGCGGGGAAGAGGACCTCAAATTCACGCTTGGGCCCAACTCGAGAGGACCTGGATACAACGCTTACATCGGTCTAGCGGAAGACAATACGATGAACTTTATCGGGAGAGGGCGATACGAGAGCGATGCACTTGAGGCTTTGGATGATGTACTCAACCAAAGGTTGGACGAGGCCAGACGACGTTTGGAATAGAGAATTGAGGGAGAATTGAGGGAGTGAAGTCTGACTAAGCCAAAATGTCGATGGAGCTGAGTCGTCATATGATGTGGACAGCTCAGCAGTCTTGACTGAGAGGTAGAGAGACGTGTTGCGCCTCAACCAAACAATACATCCCTGTCTCTTCATGATAAAACAGAACACCTCGCATGAGCAAAGACCACAAGAGTTTGACGAGGATGTGTGAATCATTACGAACTACCATGAACAGAACTATGCTGACTATAAAAACGCTGGGCACATGAAAGCGGGACAGTGACTCCGCGCGATGGAATGAGATGTAATACAGACTGCTGTGAGATGTCGTTTAACCAAAGACCAACGCCCTAACCTCAATACTTTCCCTACCAACCGCACCCTCTGGTGTCCTTGGGTCCACGAAGGCCGTGTGCGGTACACGTCCCCACTGACCTACATTCTCATCGCTATCGAAGCACTTCAACAGCAAACGATCCTCATTCGTCATGCCAGACCAATAGTACCACTTCTGCCCCGGGTTATACGCCACAGCCGCCGTCTGCCCGTTGCGGTCAGGGTAGCGATGTTCAATAGGTATCAAATCGCCGTCGCGCACTGTCTGGCTATCGGCAACCGCCAGTGGGCTGCCCATAACGGGTCCATTGAGCGGCCGCCATACATTGATGATGCGGTACCGTCCTTGTAGCAGTTGTTCGGCTTCGTCAGGAAGGTGGAATTTGACTCGTTCGGCGGCGGAGAAAGGTGTTTGATCGATGTGTACGCGCTGGACGGGGTTGCGGTTGCCGGTCGGTCGGCGGATCGTGTGGTCGAAGAGGAGGACTCTTTGCGCGCCTTGTACGTTCTTCATGAGCAGTTGCTCTACTTCTGGGTAGTATACGCGTTTTACCGCGTCGTCGTCTGCGAAGCCATCTCTGTCCAGCCCGCTCTTGATGTTCTGGTATGTGTCGAAGGCGTTGTTGTCTAGAGTGAATTTCTGCTCCTGACCTCGTAGATCCTTGAGTTCGACTTTGGTCCAGTCGTCGCCCCAATTCCGTTGTGGCACGCCTGGGAGCGGCTCGACGTAGTTGTGTGGTGGTGAGCCGTCCTCGGGGGCTTTGTAGAAGGACAGCGAAGCTGTTACGGGGCCGCGAGGGATGGGCAGGCCTTGGTAGTTGACGTCGGAAGAGGTTGTATCGCTGGTGGTGGGCGTAGGGTCGGAGAGTTGGTGGGCGGGTGTCGGAAGAGAGGCGGTGGTCGTCATCTTGGTGACTGTTATGCTAGATTTGTTCGCAATCGAAATGAGAAGGGTATGGTCTAAGGTTTGCGAAGACTAGATCGAGGGTGGTGATGGTGGCTGCTGGATCAGTGGCTGTACGGTAAGTTGTTTGGATATCGGATATGATCAAGGACAGCTTCGATGCTATTATATACGCCTATGCGATTAGAAATGCTTCCTACCATTGCGACGTCAAGTCGCCCTTCATCCGCCGGGGCTTCCCCTCATTCGGCATCTCTGTGGCGATGATGCCATAGCTCTATTCCCGAGGCCAAGCTGTGTTACTAATGCCCATCGTCCAATGACTGTGTGCGTGCTGACAAAGTACGCGAATTGTGTGCTAGAGGTAGCTATTCGACAATGCGCGCTCGTTTGCCAGTGGTTGGCGTGGTGGTTTGTAACAATTGCGTGGTTTCTAAGCCAGCGTTCATTAAGGGATGAGCAACTGTCCGGAGATGGTGCGGAGATAATTCGGAGGGTCAATTGCGTCATACCTCGTGCATATCCGTAGCGGAACGCTGCTCAACACCATCACCTTTCTACTTCAGCTCTTCATGGTACTCACGATGCCAGTATCACCTTGGTATATGTTCGTTATTAGTTGTACAAACATGGCCATACGCCAAAGAACTTGCATGGCTTCGTCCGCGGACCCATCCCAAGCGACGAACCGAAGCGTTCGCGACCACTGGCGATGCGACTGAAACAGCGCTGAAGCACTGAGCTTATGTAGACAGGCCAACACTACAATAGAGGCATCTACGATACATCTATGCGCATCTAGGCCATTGTCTAGCTGTAGCATGTCTAGCGGCATCGGTCTTCAACTCGCTTCTAGCCGTGATTGCCGTCTTCACCAGCATCAATTGAAGCCAAGGCATGCTACTTGTTGGTGGCGTGCGCTTCTACGATGGATAATGCAGAATTCGATGAATGCAAGCGCTCATCGCACGCATCGACGCGTCGCGCCAGTGCCTAATGCATTGGACCCCCTCTACAAGCACTCATGCGTCGTCTCAACGTCATCATGTTCGCATTGGACTGTGACATCGTTCCTCCACCTTTAAACCACATAAAGGTCGCAACCACTATAAACATATCTCAACATGCTCCGACTCTTCTCAAGAAACCTTCCCACAGCTTCCAAATCTATCACATCCACATTACGAACAAATCAATTCATCCCCAAAACTACATATCAAATCGTCAGAAACATGAGTGGCGGCAAGGCTAGCACTGATGAGCTGAAGGGCTCAAAGCTCTTTGATGTTTCTCATGTTACCGCTCTCGTTACTGGTGGAGGAACTGGTATCGGTTTGATGATCACACAAGCGCTAGTCGCAAACGGCGCGAAGGTCTACATCACATCAAGACGTGACGAGGTGCTGAAGAAGACGGAGGAGCTGTACAGCGGTGGTGGTCCAGGCCAAATCATTCCCATTCAGGCAGATGTCAGGTAAGCAAACTCTTCGTCGATACCATCATGAGTATCGATACTAACACTACCCAGCGAGAAGGACGATGTAAAGCGCCTCTACGAAGAGATGTGCCAAAAAGAGCCCAAAGGTATCCAAATCCTCGTGAATAACGCCGGTATCGCCCGCGACGACAACACCAAGTTCTCCGCAAACGGCCAGCCAAACATGGAAGACGCCCAAGCTATCTCCGACCATTTCCTCAAGTCGCAGCCCGAGAACTGGGCCGACACCATGAAGACCAACGTCGGAAGCATCTTCTGGATGTCGATGTACTTCCTGCCTCTATTGGCTAAGGGCGGCAAGGTCACTCCTGGATACAGCTCGCAAGTCATCAACGTTAGCAGTATCTCAGGATACATGAAGGGAAGCAGCAGCGGCCAATTCTCATACGCGTCGAGCAAGGCGGCTGCTACACACTTGAGCCGTATGTTGGCTACGACGTTTGCGGGTACCAAGGTCCGTGTCAACACCATCGCGCCTGGTGTATTCCCAAGTGAGGTATGTAACCCTGAGATTTGAAAAGCGCTTCGGTAAATGTTGAGCTAACACGATGTAGATGACCACTGGCACTTCCGACGAGGACAACAAGAGCCGTATCGAGTCTGGCATGAGCAACCCCGCTGGTCGTCCTGGTGCTGACACTGACATGGCTGCGACTGTACTCCTGCTGGCTGGTCCAGGTGGTGTCTTCTTCAACGAGCAGGTCTTGTACCCTGACGGCGGAAGCACACTCACACAGCCCGCAGCGAGGGCTTAGACGTTGATCTGTGAGGAGCCTCATGGGTAAAAATCGATAGACTAGATGCGATATATCGAATGTAAAAACAACGATCATGCATATCCTTGTTCTGTGTCGCGTCACCTTCGTGTTCCTGTTCAAACTGAACGCGTCTTTTCGCGAGTTGGGAAGTTTGCCGTGCCCCACCCCGCCGAAGCCTTCCGAAACCCCACCACAAGCGCAAACTCTTTCACGCTACACTGCGACCACCCACCCCAGCAAGTAAGTGAATATGTGCGGGTGTTGACTGACAGAGCGGTGACAAGACCAGTTAATAGATAAGTTGCAATTTCAGAGCTCTCCATCAATCAGTACAACTGGCCTAATGGCCCAATGGCAAGGCGCTTGACTACGATTCAGTTCGATATCAAGAGATTCCAGGTTGTAAGTATTCACTCCACCCGGCTCGCAGGAGTCGCCCATTCGAAATACCAGCGCTGACGCACAAAAAAGCGACCCCTGGTTAGGTCACAACACATCTTTTTTGCTCTTTTCTTGGTCGTCGTTGCGGCAGAAATCGAGGTTTGGGCATTTTGGTGGATTTGAACTTTTTTTTTGCTTTTGCTAATGACTGACTTAGCTTTTCGATAAGTAGTAAGAGACGCTGGATTAGATGAAGGGTAGTTCGAGTAGGCTATGCTTGTTTAATTGGACCAATCTCTTCCTTTTGGTGAAGTGGTTGAGGTTGCGCGAACCACCCGTTCTACTCATCACACTAACAGACATACAACACGAACCACCTTTACCTCTTTGATCCGACACGAGAATTCAATCATTGTTTTCGTCTACTGCAACATCACTTAAAGTCATATTCTTTTGGCAGAGATCTAGACCATGGCATCCCGATAGTTATATGACTTCTGACATCGTTCATATCCAGCGATACTGGGGTTGCAAAAAGGCGTGCGAGAAGTCTGGTAGTGCGATTGAGAGTAACATGAGTGAATTGCTCGTTACGTCGCAATGATTGCAACGATTTTAATGCATCTTGCCGATTCATTCTTGCTCGCCAAAAAGAGGTGCATCTTCACTGGTGGAAGCCGTGAAAGCTGTGACATGAAGGTATGTTCACTGTACATTCATCGAAGAGTTTTGTCGTACTTCACACAATGCTCCTACTTAACTGTACCACTACATCCCATTGCTCCCGAAAGTCTTGGTACTAAACTCGCTCTTACCACAAGATCCACTCGAATTCCACTGAATCATCACTCGACGGTCCTACGATCCATAATGACGACATCTAACCCAACCCCAATCACACGCGGCGGCATGCAACCCACCCCACTACCCTGGCTAACAGCCCTGCTCAGACCGCGTGTCAAAGACTTCATAGACGTTAACACGCATATCCTGCGGCCTATGTCTATGGCCGCACAGGACGCTACGTATACTCGACTCACCGACACCGGCGAACTTGACCTTCAAGCCCGCGCCGACGCAAAGCAATCGTTTATCCATGATGTACACTACGGCACTTCTCCTCGCGGAATAAGACGCCAGCTACTTGAAATTCCGTTTGACGACTTCTTCGATCTGTGCGTACGCGAACTGGCCAAGGTGGAAGATGGTCCTGTAGATAAAAAGAAGCATCGAAACGACCGCCTCTGGTATCTTTTGAGCTGTGCAACGCATCCCGAGGCGGACACCGATGGGACGTTGGGGCCTGAGCTGTGGAAGTACTACGAGTGGACGACTTGGTGGCCTAACTATGAGCTATCAGCAGTCCATCGTAGCTCCGCGTTTGAATTGCAGCAGAAGGCAATCGAAGAAGAAGACTCCATCATGTGGCCCGGTCTGTCATGGTTTCTCGAGGACGAAATACGCATCCAAGATGGGTACGCCGCGGAAGATATCGAGCATATCATCAAGCACTTTCTATGGCTCTTACTGAACACCATCAATGTTCACCTCGTCAATCATCGACTGGGTCTTAGTGATCGATATCCCGAAGAAGAGGTCGCGGATGTGCTGCGTGAAGGTTACGAGGTGCTAAATCGGTCCTCGAAGCTAGTGCTGCGAAATCCCTTTTCAGACATCCCCAAGCCTGTGCGTGAGGCCTTGGCAACCGTCAATTCCAGGGGTAACATCGAGTACGTCGGGCAATGCCCTCTACACGCCCTCTACCATGCTGTCCCACCGGAGCTCTTACATGCAACCGCGTGCATTGCCTTCCTCCATTGGGCCTTGGCCGAGGTCGATCATTTGAAAGCAGATCCAGATGGCACCATACGTGCAAATCTGCTGAAGCTGCACATGGTGGGTGCACCGGAGGGGACTAGAAGCGGTGATACACAGTCTTGGACACGCCCTGCAGGTATGGGCGACGTGGTTACCGCAGAGCTCGAAGCTCAGGTTAATCGCCATCTCGACAACGGCCCTGCTGCGGACGTTCCACTAAAGCCGACCGGACCGTGGATTGATCTTGACGAGTTGTGCGATGCGATGAGCGCGCCAATAGCGACCGAGCGCTGCCCAATTTGCCTTGAAGACTACACGGACGTTGACAACGTGTGCGTGCAGCTAAAGGCCTGTGCGCATGCATTTCATTGCGGGTGCTTGGATGAGGTGGTGAACGGGGTGTATCCCGGTGTTCCTGAGATCAGATGTCCGGCATGTCGCACAGGTATATGTAAAGCCCGCGACTATACTGCAGTGCTGGACAATGAGGTTCTGGAATAAGTTTCGTTGTTGAGAAAAGGTGGAGATTGTTGAATCCCCTGAGTAGGACGTCGGATGTAGACGCTGGTGTTTACAAGTATTTTGTACATCACATACTATTGCAAGCTAGAGAATTGAGGTGTTCAGTAATCAGAGTAATGAAGCGACTTCGTGATGTAAAGGCCCAGGCAGTCGAAGTGTTGAGTGGCACAGCGGGGTTGGCTTCCGCGTCATGTGACTGAGTGCTACAGTATTTTTGCGGGTTAGCGTCCTGACACGGCAGCAAGGGCATGATCGCCACAGGGCAGCAACGCCGAAACCCACAGCGGCGTGAACTGATAGTGACGCGACCGTCAAACTCTCGACGAGCACACACCAAACGAATGCTCAAAATGAAGAAGCTCGTCAACAACTCTAAATCACGATGACGCCATGTTGAAGATCTCGGCGAGGGCGTGCAGCCGCCAGCTAGCGGACCGAGACGCTTCAGTCATCATAGCTAGAGACGCAGCGGCCAGACCAATAGCTGCACTAGCTCACCAGATAGCAACGGAAGGCAAAAGTAATCCTCTTTTGCGCAGAGCACTGCTCCAGCGTCTGTTCAATGCGGCGGTCGTGTGTTTTGTCGACTTCCGCTACTCGTCTTTGCGCCGGATGAAATGGCCTCGAACGGGCAACTACTCGCGCATCGCAACTACTACGGGACCACCGGCTATGGCTCACCACCACCATTCGATACCTCACGGCCCAAGCTGAAGCCAGCAGAGCGAGAGCTGGCCGAATTCACGCTTCTCGAAGCCCTCGACCGCGACGACCGCCCTACCTTCGCCGTCGAAACACGCTCGTCCCTAGGCCACGATGAAGCCTACACCATCGAACTCGTGTATGCGAACACGGCGCTTCACATGGTTGGCGGGCTGCTGGCCAAGATAACAGGCGACGATTCGACCAGCTTGTTCGCAGAGAGCTCGGGACCGCAACTTGCCTTCCGGAATTGGATTCGTGGGCAAGGCATTGAGGAGGACCTACAACAACACGGCAATGCATACACATTCGAAGGGCACGTATGGAATGCGACAACGGTGGGGCGATATAAGATTGTCAGCGGAGTGCCAACGCGACTGCTGTGGGTCGACGCCGCCCCAGGAGGAAAGAGCCACCGCACCCTCCGACGCGAGCGGAAGTCGCCTCGGAGCAAGCATCGCGCGGATGCGCTACCTATCAAGCC
>Ga0265797_10003819_pt1 | contig 23682 bp, 18 predicted proteins | sample P2T30metagenome_FD_192433 | JGI IMG/M metagenome (GOLD analysis project Ga0265797, IMG submission 192433) | Plant litter microbial communities from East Loma Ridge, Irvine, California - P2 T30 | ecosystem: Environmental > Terrestrial > Plant litter > Unclassified | place: USA: California... | reverse complement strand
TTGCCGTTGTGGCGGGTTGGCACCCCCACCGCGGCCGGCGGCCCATGCTGTTCTTGTTATGCAGCGGCTTCTGCGGCCGCTGTGATCCCTGTGTTTATTCCTGCGTTTATTCCTGCGTTTATTCCTGTGCTTATTTCGTGTATCTGTACTGCCTGTATCGGTTACTGCTGTCATGCCCTGCCTTTGGCCGCCTCCTTGATCAACAGCCAGACAAAGGCCATGTCGTCGATAAAGTAACGCCGGAACATGCGGCGCGGCTCCTGCAAGAAACGCCAGAACCATTCCAGTCCGGCGCGCTGCATCCAGCGCGGCGCGCGCCGCACGCGGCCGGTCGCCACATCGAAGGTGCCGCCCACGCCCATCGCGAACGGCACCCGCATCGCCGCCTGGTGCTGGTTCAAAAACTGTTCCTTGCGCGGCGACGACAGCGCCACGAACAGCAGGTCGGCGCCGCTGTCGCGCACCTGCTGCGCCACCTGGGCTTCTTCGTCGTCGCGCCAGTAACCGTCGCGCCAGCCGACCAGCGCCAGGCCCGGATAGCGGCCCTGGTAGATGTCGGCGACCTGCCCCACCACCTCGGCGCGCGCGCCCAGCAGGAACACACGCCAGCCGCGCTCGCCGGCGCGCCGCATCAGCGCCTCGAACAGATCGATCCCCGCCACCCGTTCCTTGAGCGGCTTGCCCAGCAGGCGCGAAGCCCACACCACCGGCATCCCGTCGGCATTGACCAGGTCGCACCCGTTGACGATGCGGCGCAATCCTGGATCGCGGCTGGCCTTGACCAGCTTGTCCACGTTCACCACCACATGCTGGTGCGGCAGACCCGAGCGGATAAAACCGTCGACCCGCTCAAGGGTCTCTTCCATCGACAGGTTGTCGATACCGCAGCCCATCATGGTGATGCGCCCGCTCATGGTTTGTCCTCGTGGGCCTCGCTTATGCCTGCTTCTTCAATTCGCGCGCCAAAATCTCGACGATACGCTCGGCCGCCTTGCCGTCCCACAGGTGCGGACGACGGCCCTGCTTGCCTTCGCCGTTCAGCACCTTGCGCGCTTCGCGCAGGATTGCCACCGGGTCAGTGCCGGCCAGCACGTTCGAGCCTTCGTCGACCGTCACCGGGCGCTCGGTGTTTTCACGGATCGTGACGCACGGCACGCCCAGCGCCGTGGTTTCTTCCTGCAGGCCGCCACTGTCGGTCAGCACCACTGCCGCATCCTTCCACAGGTTCAGGAACGCCATATACGCTTGCGGACCGGCCAGCGTGATGTTGGCGCCGAGGTCGATGCCGAACTTCTCGATATTCGCGCGGGTGCGCGGGTGCACCGGGAAGATCAGCGGCAGCTCGTTCGAGATTTCCTTGAGGGCGCCGGCAATGCGGGTAAACGTTGCCGGCTCGTCGACGTTGCTTGGACGGTGCAGCGTGACCACGCCGTAGCGCTTGCCCGCTTGTTCGGCCTTGAAGGCGGCGGTCTCGAAGCCCGAAGTGTCGGCGCGAGTCAATTTCTCGGCTTGGAACAGCACGTTGTCGACCATCACGTGGCCGACGTAATGCACGGCGGAATCAAGCTTGCCTTCGCGCCGCAGGTGTTCCACCGCCGACGGTTCGGTGACAAAGAACCAGTCGGTGATGGCGTCGGTCACCAGGCGGTTGATTTCTTCCGGCATCGCCATGTCGCCGCTGCGCAGGCCGGCCTCGACGTGGGCCACCGGGATGTTCAGTTTCTTGGCCACGATCGAGCAGGCCAGCGTCGAATTGACGTCGCCCACCACCAGCACCGCGGCCGGACCCTCACCCATGCACAGTTCTTCAAAAGCCACCATGATCTTGGCGGTCTGCTGGGCGTGGCTGCCGCCGCCGGCGGCCATGAACACGTCCGGCTGCGGAATGCCCAGTTCTTCGAAGAACACATCGTTCATCTCGCGGTCATAGTGCTGACCAGTATGGATGATCTTGAAACTGAGAGTCTCCTGCGCCTGCAGGGCGCGCACGATCGGCGCGATCTTCATGAAATTGGGGCGGGCGCCGGCGACGAGGTAAATCAACATGGAGGACTTTCCCTTTGATAATTTTTTGTTATTAAATAAACGTTATTGTAATCCGGCATTCGATCGGAACGGCGGACGATATGGTGCTGATACGTAATACTTCGCACGGCGCCTTTGACTCATAGGCGCGCGCGACCCAGCCGAGCGGCGGATTTTCGGCGCCGCGCACCAGTTCCAGCTGCAGATCGGCGCCGCTGGCCTGCAGTTGCAGCACGAACCGCTGGCCGCGTACCGACAATCCCTGGCTCGACAGGCGCACATCGAGTTCCGGCGCGAAATGCCAGAACAGCTCGACCTTGTGTTGTTTTTTTGCCGACACTTCGTCGCGCACTACCAGGGTGTTGCTGGCGCCGTCGAAGCGCACGCTGCGCACATGGCGCACCGGGTCGGCCAGGCGCTCATAGCCGTCGTGCGAACCGCGAAAGTCGAATTCATGGCTCGAGGCCGGTATGCGGTCAATGCTGGCGCGCGCCTTGCGCAGCCACATGAAGCGCCCACCCGACACCGATTGGTCAAGCCCGTCGATGCGTACGGTGTTGTGGCTCGAGGTGCCGCGGAAATAGTCGCGCCACTTGCGCTCTTGCCAGTACGAATAGGTGCCGGGATCGATCAGGCACTGCTCGCCGCCCACCGACAAATTCAGCGCCAGCGCATCGGCGTGGCCGTGGGCGGCGATGCCGAGGTAGCCCAGCGGGCCGCAGTCGAGCATGCCCTTGATTTCATTGTGCTCGCCAAAGTGATTCCCGAACAGGAAGTAGCCGCCGTCCGGGAACGCCCAGCCGCTGTCGACTTCGTGCGGATCGCAGTCGGGGCGCCCGCCCGGCAGCGCATGGAGCAGCCAGCGCACACCCGGATGGTGATCCGGTTGGGCGCCGAACACGGTCTCGCCCAGCGCCAGCAATTGCTCGGCGCGGTCGATGCCGCGTGCACCCAGGCGGAACACGCAGCCGTCGTCGGAGTCGCCCACCGTCGGCAGGTTGCCGCCGACGTCGCGCACCGAGCGCAAGAAGCGCAGCGCGCGCTGCAGCACGGCCCAGTAGGCGCGCGAGAATGGCTCGATACGCGGTCCGCTGCGCCGTTCACCGCGCGGCTGGCCGGGCTGGTCGGCGGGATGCTTGTCGGCGTGCGCCACCGCTTCGCTCAGCAGCCCGGCGACGAACAGGAATTCGCTCGAGAACATGTGGTACGCAAACGCCTGCTCGCGGTTGACGCCGTCGCGCGAAAACTGGGCCTGGGCTTCCTGCTCCAGTTCGCGCCGCGCCAGCGTGCGCCAATCGTTCGATTCTTTCCAGCACGGCCAGGTCACGGCGCCGACATACAGCCCGGCCAGTTCGCCGATCAGGTGGTTGTTGGCCGACGAGTGGCGCGACAGGTGGCGCGCGATCGTGCGGCAATGGGCGTGGATGCTGCCCAGCCAATCGGCGCGCAGGCGCGCGCCCTTGTCGCCGCCGAACAGGGGGCAAGCCTCGCCGCCCACCAGTTGCCAGATCAAGCTCCAGTTGATCAGGCGGATACCCAGTTCAAGCGGGCTGGTCCAGTTAGGGCCAGTCAAAGGCGGACAAGCCTCGAGCCAGCTGCGCAGGTTCTGTTCCAGCGCGTGCAGCCAGCGCACGTCCTGCGTCGCGGCCCAGGCCTGGGCCAGGCGCACCAGGTGCAGGTGGCGGTTCAGTTCCCACACGTGCTTGATGCCGCCCACCAGTTCGCGGTTGGTGATGTCGATGTCGCCGTAATAAATGGCGGGGCCGGTGACGCCGGTTTCCGGGTCGCGGTTCCAGGCGGTCGGCACGCCGACGTCGAAACGGCGTTCGGCGAACAGCACCACGTGGCCGGCCTCGATGCGTTCGGCATCGATCAGCAGCGCCTCGAGTTCGGCGCCATCCAACTGCGGCGCGCCATGCACGGCCAGCGTCAGCGCGCGCGGCAAGACCGGCCTGGCCGGGCTGGCGCGGCCGGCCAGGCGGCGGCCCATCCGGACCGCCGCCGCCTGCCGCACGCGGTAACCGAGTTCCGCCACCGACATGCAGCGCAGCCGGTTGACCAGCCACACCATGCGAACTGTTGCGCTCATTTCACCCTCACCAATTGTTGATAAATCGCGGCCAGCCGGCCGCACACGATATCTGTCGAATAGGTCGTTTCGATGCGCGCGCGCCCGGCCCGCGCCAGCTGCGCGCGCAGGCCCGCGTCGCCCAGCACGCGGCCGATTGCGCCGGCCAGCGCGCCGGCATCGCGCGGCGCCACCAGCACGCCGTCGGCGCCGCCGCGCAGCGCTTCCGGTATCGCGCCCACGCTGCTGGCCACCACCGGACAGGCGGCCGCCATGGCTTCGAGCATCGCCATCGGCAAGCCTTCCGCATGCGATGGCAGGCAGAACAGCCAGGCGCGCGCCAGTTCGGCCTCGCACGCGGCGCCGTCCAGCCAGCCCGGCAGCTCCAGCCGCTCCGCGACGCCGAGCTCGGCCGCCCGACGCCGTGCCCACGCCAGCTCGCCTTCGCCGGCCAGCACCAGCCGCAGAGCCGGATGGCGCGCGGCCAGTGCCGCCGCCGCTTCCAATAATTCGCCGACGCCCTTGCCCGGCGTAATGCGGCCGAGGAACAGGATGCGGCCCGGCTCGGGCCTGCCGCGCCGGCTGTCAAGCGCCGGCAACGGCACCGCATTCGGCACCACCTCCACCCGCGCGCGCGGCGCAACTTCGCGCACGAAGCCGGCCCAGGCGCCGGAGAGCGCAATCACGCGCGTGCTCGCCTCGAGCGTGTGGCGGATCCAGCGCCGCAGCAGCGGCCCCGCATCGTGCTGCGCAAAACGGCGAAAGCCGCCGCCGTGCAGGTGGAAAATCGTGCGCGCCCCCACCAGCCGGCCCAGCAGCAGCACCAGCGACTTGCGCAGGAAACTGGCGTGCGAGGCCGCATGCACGTGCACGATTGCCGGCCGCGTGCGCAGGCAGATGCGCGCCGCCTGCCACAACCCGCGCAGCGCCGCGCCCAGCTTGGCAAGACGGCCGCCGGCGGCATGGGTGGCGACGTAGGCCACGCCTTCGCGCTCGAACAGGCCGGCCGCGCGCAGCACCTCGACCACGGCCGTAACACCGCCGCGCCCGCCAAGAGCGGTCCCGACCATGAGTATGCGTGGCCTGGCGTTCATGCGGCGCCGCCGCCGGCTGGACATGGCACGATCCTTTTCATGGCGGGAACTCCTTGCAAAGGGCGTTGCGAAAGGCGCAATCTTTCGATCATACCTGCCTGTCGGTCGGACTTCGCGCACGATTAGCGGTTCCCCGCCCAGCTTAGAACCTGTCCCGGCAGGAACGACTCTCGCCTGCAGGGATAGATTCTTAACGGGTCACCCCTCCACGGCAATGAATTCGAACTTGCCGTTCGGCCCGCGCGCGATCGCCGCCACCCGCGCCAGCGCCACCTGCACGCCCGGCACGCGCAGCAAAAAGGCCTCGCAGATGGCGGCTTGGTCCGCATCGGTGAACGTGTCGCCGGCCACCACCCGCAGCGTGAAGCGGCCGCCGCCGTGGTACAGCACCTGGCCCTCGACCAGGCGCGCATCAAAGCCCTGGAATACGCGGTCCAGGCGCGCCACCACCCGCCCGTCGGGCAGCGTGACGATACGCTCCTGGCGCCCCACCACGGCTTCGACAGTCGGGAACACGCGACCGCAGGGACAGGGTTCGCCCTCCCCGACCAGCACAGTGTCGCCGGTGCAATAGCGCTGCAGCGGCATCGCCGCATTGTTCAGGCTCGTGCCAACCAGTTCGGCGCGGCCATTGCCCAGCTCTAGCAGCTCGACCACCGCATAGTCGCTCAGCAGGTGGTAGCGCCCGTGTTCGCAGGTGCCGATCGCCGCCACCCGCTCGGCCTGGCCATACCAGTCGAACACGGCGACGCCGAAGGCACGCCCGATCGCGGCGCGTACGCCCGGCTCGAGTGTCTCGGACGAGGTCAGCACGCCACGCAGGGCGCGGCCCCGGTAGCGCCGCCCTTGTCCGTTCAGCCAGTGCGCCAGGGCCGCTGCCGACGACGGGTAAGCATGGATCACGACCGGATCGAACGCTTCCAGTGCTGCGATATAAGCGCCGATGGTGGCGTTCGACAAGTGGTACGAGGACAGCATCAGGATGTTGCCGACCCAGTCGCGGCACCAGTAGCGGCCGTCAAGCGGCTGGGGCGCGCACACGATGTCGCCGCGGATCCAGGCGCGCCGTTGATGTGGACGCCAGCCGATCCAGCGCAGCTGGCGGTACAGAAAACCTTCCTCGCGCACCACGCCCGCCAGCGACTGCACCAGCGTCAAGGGCGAGCCGGAGGTGCCGCTGGTGCGGATGGTGTTGCGCAGCAGCGTGCCGGGACTGGACAGACGGCGCGGCCGCACATGGCGCGCCGGATCGCGCCGCAGCGCCGCCTTGCCCAGCAGGCTTGCGCCCGGCGCGAGCGTGCCGAGGCGGGTGGCGTCCAGCGGCGCCGCCACGCCCAGCGCACGCGCGCGGCGCACCACGTAGCGGTTCAGCGCCTCGGCCGAGCGCTCGTTGCGCGCCAGCGCCGGATAGACCAACATTCGTCCCCACAGGTTGCGCACCAGTTCACGCACGAGCGAGCGTAGCGAATGTTTGAGCGAGTAAGTCCACATCGGGGAGTCCACCTCAATGGTCGCGTCAGGCAATCCGTTCTGGCAGGATTTTTGTGTATGTCTCGGCAACCAGACGGCCGAGAATAGCATAGGCACGGTGACGCTTGACGTACGCCGGACCACGCTGGGAACACGCTGCCGCCAGCACCTTGTCGTCCAATAATTGCCGCACCGCCGCCGCAAAAGCGTCCGCTTCCATCGGCACGCACAGGCCGGCGCCGCTGTCGGCAATCACCCGCGCCTGGTCGGGAATATCGTTGGCCACGCTCGGGATGCCGAGCGCCAGGTATTCGACCAGCTTGGTCGGCGACGAAACGTCGAACAGCGTCCCGCGCGGGATCGGCGACAGGCCGACCTCGGCGCGCACCGCGTAGCCGAGCGCCGTGTGGCGGGGCAGCCAGCCGGTCAGCAGCACATGGTTTTGCAGGGCCCGGCGCGCGATCTCGGCGCGCATCCAGGCCATCTCGTCGGGCGAAGGAGCGTCGCCGGCGATCACCAGCAGCAGTTCGGGCAAGCCCGGCCGCAGGCGTTCGACCACGTCCAGCAAGAAACCGGACTGGCGCGAGCGCGCCACCCGCCCCAGGTACAGCAGCACGCGGCGGCGCTCCAGGCGCGTGTCGTGGCTGGGAGCAATCGTGGCGCGCACAAAACGGGCCGGGTCGACGCCCATCGGCACCGCCGTCATGCGTTCGCTCGGCACGCCCCGCGCCGCCAGCGATGCGGCCATCGCCGCGCTCTGCACGAAGACGTGGTGCGCGCCGGGCAGCACAAACCGGTACAGCGCCACCCGGGCAGCGATCGCGCGCAGCGCATGCGCCAGCCAGGCCAGGCGCATGCCATGACGGCGCAGATCGTCGCGGCGCACCGCGTACCCTTCGACGATGGGAAACGACATCCAGACCACGAACGGGACCCGCCACAAAGCGGCGGCCAGGCGAGCGACCAGGGCCGAGCCGATCTTGTCGCGCACCTGGATGCAATCGGGGCGGACGCGGCGCGCGGCGCGCAGCAGCCCCAGCGCGTCCCAGAATGGCGATAGCAGCGCAGCGAGGCGTCCCGGACGGCCGGCCACGTGCATGGCGCCGCCCTCCCAGCGGTCGACGCCGGCCGCGCCCTGCCCGATGAGTTCGGTGCGGATGCCATGCCGTGGCAATTCGTCGCCGAACAGGGTCAGCAGGTCGGCGCGGGCCGGCGGCAGCGGATCGCGCACGATGTAGAAGATGGTGCGCGCGCCAGCGTGTCTGGCCGCATGGCGCGGCGGGTCGGGCGTGTCGAGCGGTTCGCGGGGCGGCATGCGCAGGCGCCAGCTTGTGGATGCAGGGGCGCCGATTCTAGTCCCGGGCCGGGCGCGCACGGTTGGCGGCAGGCGCCATGTCTGCGCTGGCGCAGGCATGGCGCTGAAAAATGGCAGGCGTGGCGCATGAGGACGGCGCGCTTTTACGTCAGGGATCTAGCTTCACAGCGCTCGCTTTGAGGCACGCTTGTTCAGGCTTCGCTGCCCTTCTTGCCCGGCGAACGCAGGATCGCCAGGATCACGATGCCGAACAGCGCGCTCATCACCGCCGTGCCTTCGCGTCCCATGCCGGCCGCCACGCCGATCGCCGAGGTCATCCAGACGCTGGCGGCGGTGGTCAGGCCGCGGATGTCATTTTTCTCGCGCTGCTTGAGGATGGCGCCGGCGCCCAGGAAGCCGATGCCGGCGGTGACGCCCTGCAGCACGCGCGACAGGTCCTGGATTTCCATCCCGGCCTGTAACGGGATCAGGACGAACAGCGCCGAGCCGACCGACACCAGCATGTGGGTGCGAAAGCCGGCCGAAGCGCCCTTGGTCTCGCGCTCGTAGCCGAGCAGGCCGCCCAGCACCGCCGCCACCAGCAGGCGCACGGCGATGATGGTCACGTCTTCGGCATCACCCAGATCGGAAAATTCATGCTGTATTGTCAGCCACACTTGCGTCCACCACACTTGCCTGCTCCTTGTCACAATCCAAGCGGAATCATGCCAGCCATGCAAGATGCGCGTCGCCACGCTCGGGTATGTACGGCGCTTGCGCGTATCCCGGCTGTGCCTATAATCGCTTGGAACCGTCCTTCACTGACCAGGAGCTGCCATGGAATCGCAGGAAATCTACCGTGGGCGATTGATTGACCACATACAGCTGGTGGTGCGCGACCTCGACGCGTCGCGCCGGTTCTACGGCGCCGTATTCGACGTGCTCGGCATTCCACTGGGCGGGTCGGGTGACGATTATTTCTGGGCCGACGAGCTGTTCATTTCCAGCACGGCCAGCGACGCCGCCCAGGGCCAATTGACCGGGCGCCACCACCTGGCATTTCAGGCGCGTGACCGCGCCGGCGTCGATGCCTTTTACCGTGCCGCCCTGGAAGCTGGTGGGCGCGACAACGGCGCCCCGGGCGAACGGGCCTATCACCCGGGCTACTACGGCGCCTTCGTCATCGACCCCGACGGCAACAATATCGAAGCGGTGTACCACGGCGCAGCGACGGTCAGCGCGCGCGAGATTCGCGTGACGTTCTGAACTAGCCCGCGCGGCCGTCGCGCCAGGCCAGGATGCGGCGCGCCAGGCCGGCGCTCACAGCGCTGTCGAGCTTGCGACAAAAATGCGCCTGCGAGGCGCGGATGGGTTCGAAGTCGTCCTCGACCAGCACCTTGGGATTGCGCGCATGCTGGTCGGGCCAGCTGATATAGCGAAAATTGTCCGGCACCACCTGTGGGGCGAAACGCGAATGCATCACCAGGGTCTGGAAGAACAACTCGTCCGGACAGCGCACGCTGCGGCAAAAGCGCAGCAGGCGCGGGTGCGCGTCGGCCAGGCGCAACAATTCGACCAGGCACTCGCGCGACAGCGTCCACCAGGCCGAACCGCCATAGGGCGCCAGGCCGTCGGGAAAGCGGCGCGTGCGGCCCAGCAGGCGCAAGACGGCGTTGGCCACCGCGCAGCCCAGCCGCGGCAGCACGCCAGCGCCTTCGCAATGAAAATACTGGTAGCGCCGCATCACGCCCCAGCCATGCGGCGCGATCGGCGTCGCCTCGATCAACTCGCTACCGCGCAGGCGCGCCAGCTCGCGCTTGAGCATGGCGTTCGGTAGCAAGGGAAAATCCTGGGCCGACAGGAACACCAGCTTGTCGAACGCGGGCGCTTCGCGCAGGATCTGGCGCAGCGAAGCCAGGCTGGCGCGCACCTGCGACAACGTGCCCCAGCGCACGGCGACGGGTGGCACCACGGGCCGCGCAAACGGATGCAGCGCGCCCGGGTCGAGCGCGCTGTTGCGGTCAAGGTGCACATAGACCACGAAATCGGGGTCGCACAACAGACCGATCAGCTCGTTCAGCTGGTCAAGATCCTTGTGCGCATGGATCAGGAACACGTGCTGCATGCCGGCTCCCCTGTCGATCGCTGCGCCGAGTCTAGCATCGACCCGGCGCACGCACGCCCCTGCCTCCCTCTTCGTCAGTTCAGCGACACGGTCTGGCCGTTCACCGTCACGGTACGCACCGAACCGCTGTTGCCGATCTTCACTTCCGGGCGCTTGCAGCCAACGTCGAGCAGCACCAGGAATTCGGCGCTCGACTTGCCGTCGTTCTTCAGGTAAAAGGCGCCGTTGTCCTCGATCACATCGGTCTTGGCCCCCGGTCCGATCCACTTGGCGAACGCGGCGTCCGTGTTCAGCGAGCGCAGGCACACCGACTGGGCGCCGGCCACCACCTTCACATTCAGGCCGTCTTCCACCGTCATGATGACCGGCGTATGCACGTTCCACTCATAGGTGCGGGCCACGGTGCTGGCCAGGCGGTCGCGCACCAGCATCGAGCCGCCGGCGTTGCGCAGATGCCAGACCTGGCGCTTGGCCATGGTCAACTGGCCGCCGTAGGCCGGGGTAGCGTCGCCTTCCACGAAGTCGTAGCCGGGCTGGGCCGAGAAGCCGGTGATCTTGCCGTTGCGCTGCAGCTGTTCGCGGTAGCCGCTGACCATCTGGCCCTTGCCGCCGTCGAACGTGACCGCGTTCTGGGAGCGGGTCTGGTGGTACCAGTCGGTCCAGTAAGGCGAACCGTACCAGTCGTACCAGCCGGCTTTGACCAAGAGCGGCTGGCCGGCCACCGACAGCAGCAAACCGTTCTGGTCGCCGTGGCTGTGGTTGAACGAACCGTACGGGCTGGACTTGAAGTAGAGCGAAGTGCGGCTGGTCGAGCCGATGTCGCTGTGGAAGGCGGCCCAGCCGACGCTCGGGTAATAGGCCGAGTTCGACGGCGGCGCCTTGACCGCGGTTTGCTTGACCGGCATCGGATACGGCGCCTGCAGCAGGCTGAGCGTGTCTTCGGTGCCGCCCAGGTTCGACACGTACCAGGCCGCGCGCGGCGACACCATGCGCGAACCGAAGGCGTGCCAGACACGGGTGTCGGGCTTGGTCTCGGAACCGTCGCCGAAGGCGTGCACACGCGAACCCGGCGGGGTGAACTGGGTCGCGAAATCGAGCAGGCCCAGCGCCCATGGCTTGGTGTAGAAGTTCACGCCCGACGCTTGCGACATCGGGTCCCACAGCGCCACCAGGTAACCGGCCGCGTACTCGGCGTAGGCGGTGCCGTTGGCGTAGCCGCCTTCCGGGCCGCTCCATGGCGACGGCGCATTGGCGTAGGCGCGGAACGAGAAATCGAACCACTTGCGCGCTTCCGGGATGTCGCCCAGCGCCAGGGTCGAGATCAGGCTCAGGAAGATCAGGCTGGTGTTGCCGTGCGAATCGAACGGGTACTGGTCGAGGCGCCCATTGTCGCCGGCCAGGTTGCCGTACATTTCCTCGGTGCGCACCTTGACCGTCTCGAGCCAGCGCGCGCGGCGCGGCGCATCGAGGTCGCCGGCCAGGATGTCGACCGACTTGATCAGCGAGACCGCGATCTGGCGCGTGGCCTGGTCCTGGTTGGCGTAGCTGGTCGGGCCTTTCGGGTCGAGCGCAGCGAGCTGGTCGCCGCGGCGCAGCGCTTCGGTCAGGAACACCTGGTCGCGCTTCATGCGGTACATCACCACCGCCGCTTCCAGCTGGCGGCTGGCTTCGTTGATGCGCTGGCGGATGTCGGTCTGCTGCGACGCCATGGCCGCCGTCAGCGGCGAGGTGATCACGATCGGCCAGCGCGCGTCGCTCAGCGCCGGCAGCGCGGTGGTCTGCAGCTTGATCTCGTTGTTCATGCGGCTGACGTACGGGTCGAGCTCGGCGCGCTTGGCGCTGCTCCAGCTGGCGTACGGCGTGAACGATTCCGGCAGCGAGCGCGGGCGCGCCTTGGACGTGATGCGGGCACGCAGGGTGGCGTTGTCGGGCACCTCGAACAGGTTCGACTTGTTGGTGATCGAGAAGCTGCGCGGGGTCGACCATTCGCTGGCGCCGGTCGGACGCACGCGCCAGCTGTAGTTGCCCAGGGCCAGGGCCTTGGGTGGCAGATACCAGTTGCGCTCGGTGACCACCTTGGTCGGGCTGCCGCCGGCCGGGGTGATCTCGAGCTCGTAGCTGGCCGGGCCGCTCGGATGGCGCGCCCAGGTGAAGCCGGGCGGATTCTGGGCCTGCACCTGGTTCATGGCCGGGCTCGGTTGAACGATAAGTGGATCGGTAGACTGGGCCCAATCCGCACGTGCCTGCATACAGACGAATACGGCGGCAAACGCCGTTGCGCGGACCAAACCTTGTCGGGTAAAAATCATGCTGAAGCTCCGAAAACGTGAATTCCTGGACAATCGCGCCGCGGCCGGGCGCTGGAAGAACGTGCAATCGGCATTGGAGAAATGCCTTGCTTGAAGTAAACAATGTTACGTCAAGAAATTTTGAACGCGCACAAATTCTCTAAGGAAATCAATGGTTTTTCTTTTGCTTCGCAGAAATCCCACACCAAAAAAATTAACATTGTTGATGGAAGATTTCAGACATTTAACGGGTGATTGTTGTCTGCAAAGACAGGCCGGCAAGACCCGAGGACTGACAGCAAGTTCGAGGCGAACCGATGGCTTGCATCGGTGTTCAATTCGCGGCCGCTGCGGCGCGCAGGGCGTGCATGCGTTTCAGGTAACGCAGGCAATAGATTGCAAAGGCCAGCGGCGCCTGGCGCAGATAGCGGCGGCGCACCGCGAACTCCTCGCGCCGCGCGGGAATGCGGTTGCGGGACGAGACGCTGCCGCGATGGTCGCGAAATACCGCCAGCGGCCGGTTCAGGACGGCCGGTGGCGCCACCGCCGCCAGACGTAGCCACAAATCGATGTCCATCGCGTAACGCAAACCTTCATCGAACATGCCGACCCGCTCGAACAGCGCGCGCCGCAGGAACACGGCCGGATGCGGGATTGCCGCGCGGCCGGCGGCCAGGGCGCGGTAGGAAAATGGCGGCATCGGGTATGGCGCGCTCAAGTGTCCGTCCTTGAGCACCTGGACTGCGCCGAACAGCCAGGCGGGCGGCGGCTCGCCTGGTTGCTTGAAGCGCGCCGCCACGCTCGCCAGCACGTCGGGCGCGGCGTAGTAGTCGTCGCCGTGCAGGTGGGCCACGAACTGGCCGCACGCCGCTTCGATGCCGCGGTTCATGGCGCGCGCGATGCCGCCAGTGACGCCCTGCAGCACCTGCTTGCGGCCGGGACAGGCGGCGATCAGGTCGAGCGTGGCGTCGGTCGAGCCGCCGTCGACGAAGATGTGTTCGATGTCGCGCAGCGTTTGCGACTGCACCGAGGCCAGGGTGTCAGCGAGCGTGGCGGCGCTGTTCCAGGTGCAGGTGATGATCGAAAAGGTCGGCCGCTCCTGGCTGGTCGGGCTGGTCGGGTTGCTCGGATGCGTCGCGGCTGGCGGGCTGGTTGGCGGGATCAGGTGCGTCGGGCTTGGCGAGCTGATCGGTCTCGGCGACGTGTCATGGGTTTTGTCAACAATCGGAAAGATGCGCAAGGTGGTGCCGCTGCGCCGAGCGCGATGCACGGATGGCCGATCGTCGGCGTACAGGGCCAGCAGTTCGGGCAGCAGGGTGTCGGCGTCGGCGCCGAAGCGCGATGCCGGCGGCGCACGGCGCGCTTGCCCGTCGAGCTGTTGCAGCGCCAGCTCGACCAGCCCGGCCATGGTGTCGGCCAATCCAAGCTGGCCGGGAAAAGTCTGGTACTGCGCCAGTTCGGGCGTGCCGCCGCGCGCCAGCGCCAGGCAGGGGCGGCCCAGCGCCAGCGCTTCAAGCACCGTGGTGCTGCAGGCTTCTTCGCACAGCGACGGCACCACGCACAGGTGGGCGCGCGCCGCCAGCGCCAGCGTCGTCGCATAATCCTGCCAGCCGAGGAAGCGTACCTGCCCTTCCCCGTGGCGGCGTTCGAGATCGGCGCGCAGCGGACCGTCGCCGACCACCGTGACGCGCGCGTGGGGCGGCAACCGTGGGCGCGCCGCATCGAGGAATTCGGCGAAGCCCTTGCCGGCATCGATCCGTCCTGCCAGCAGCAGGTCGCCACGGCGTGGCGGCGGCGCGGCCAGTGCAGCGGCGCGCAGGCGCGGATAGTCGACCAGGTTATGGATCACACGGCAGCGCGACAGGTCGGCTGCGGGCAGCGCGCGCAAGAAGCGGCGCCGCAGAAAATCGGACACGAACACGGTCTTGTGACGGGCGAAGGCGCGCGCACTGGCGTCGCGGTAGCCGCCCACGGCGAGCGCGGTGACCGACTTGCGCAGCGCGCCGGCCCCCGGCCGGATGCAGGCCGCGCACTCCCCCGGCACCAGGTTGTCGCACACCGCGCCGTCGCGAAAACGCAGGTGGGTCAGGCACTCGCTGCCCTGGTCGTGGCGGGTCTGTACGTAATTGATCGCGGCCGGCAGATGCAAGCCCACCATCGGCAAGTGGCCGTGGTAGTGCACGACATCGAACCCGCGCGCGTGGCGGGCAATGGCGCGGCCGATCTTGCGCGCAAAGTAGGGCCGCTTGAGCGGATTGAAGACGCCCAATTGCGCTTCTTTCCAGCCCGGATAGGCCATATCGAAACCGGTTATGAAAGCGCCATCGAAGCCGATCTGCGCGGCGCAGTCGCGCGTCCCACGGTCGTTGCGGCCGAGGATCGCAACCTCGTGGCCGGCGGCCAGCAAGCGGTTGGCAAGCGTCACCACGTGCTTGCCCAGGCCGCCGACCTGGGCCCCGGGCAAATCTTCGGACACCATCAGGATGCGCATGGCGGCCCTCACATCCTAGCCGCGCAGCGGCTGGCGCCGCGTCTTGAGCAATTGCCAGAGCTGGCGCCGGTCGTCGCGCTCGAGCACGAACAGCACGCCATGCACAGCCAGCAACAGCACGGTGGCGCCCAGGATCAGGACAAAGTCGCGCGCGCCGCCATCGAACAGAATCTCGGCGCCGGCGGACATCAGCGCCACCGGCGCGATGGCAACCAGGGCCGGCGCGTAGCCGTGCGTCAGCAGGTGCGCCAGCGAGGTCGGCACCGTGCGGCCGTGCACGTACAGCAGAAAGGCGCCGCTGAACAAGATCGCGCCGGCCAGGTGGCCCCACGCCGCGCCATCGACGCCCCACCCGGCCACGCCGACATACACCAGTGCCAGGCCGGCCAGCGCGCGCGCCACCGCGAACAGGCCCGACACGCGCGGATGCCCCATGCCGTCGTTCACCAGCGAAGGCAGGCTGCTGAGCGAATCGACGAACTGCGACAGCGCCACCACCGCCAGCACGGTGGCGCCATGGCGTGCGAAATCGGCGCCCATCCAGAGCTGCAGGATCTGCTGCGCAAACACCGCCACCAGCACCAGGATCGCCGCGTTCAGGAACACCACGTAGCGTGTGGCCTTGAGGTAGGCCGCATCCAGCCGCCCCAGCTCGCCGCGCGCCGCGAGTGCGCTGGCGGCCGGGAAAAACACGCCGGACAGGCGAAAGCTCAGGCCCAGCACGCGATTGGCAAGCGTGGCGGCAACGGTATACCAGGCCAGCGCGGTGACGCCGGCCAGCGCGCCGATGACCAGCTTGTCGGCATGCGCATACGACAGCGTGGCAAAGCGCGACAGGAACGACCAGCTGGAAAACCGCAGCAGGCGCGCGCGCGTGGCCGGCCCCGGCCAGCGCCAGCGCAGGCCTGGCACCAGGCGCCGGATCGCGCGCCACAGCACCAGGCAATGCAGGCCGCTCGCCAGCACCCGTAGCGCGATGACCTCGAACAGGCCGTGGCCCAGCATCAAAACGCCCACCGTGGCGAGCGGCACCAGGGCGCCGAACAGCATCTCGACCCGGCTTGACACGTCGTAGCGCATCAGCGACTGCGGCACGCTGTTCAGGTAATTCTGCATCTGGCCCAGCAAGAAGCCAAGCGCGGCCAGCTGCAGCGTCGCCACCGCCTCGTGCGCGAGCGCGGACGGCACCGCAAACACGCTCGTTACCAGTGACTGCGCAGCGAGGAAAATGCCGGCCGCGCCGAGCAGGCCGATGCCGGCATAGGCGGCCGCGCCGAAGCAGATGGTCTCGGCGATGCTGTCGTCGTCGCGGCGCGCATTGTGCTCGGCGATGTACTTGACCGAGCCGGCCGTGACGTTGATGTCGATCACTGCGAAATAGCCGACGATGGCAGTGACCAGCGAATACACGCCGTAGCCGGCCTCGCCCAGGCCGCGCACCACCAGCGGCACGCTGGCCAGCATCACCAGCGCGGGGATCGCCGCCCCGAGCAGGTTGGACCAGGCGTTGCGGGCCAGGCGCAGATTCATCAGGCCGGTACCAGGTGAGGTTGCCTGGTGCTTGCACGCGCCATCGCATGCTCACTTGCAAGCGCGATCGGCAGCGGCCCGGCGGCGGCCAGCGCCAGGTAAGGCAGGGCCAGGCACAGCGCCAGCATCTGCGTGGTGCGCACCTGCGGGAATGGCGTGCCGATCAGGAGGTCGGGAATCATGAACGCCAGCCCGGCGGCGCCGGCCACCCCAAGGGCGAGCACATCGGGCGGCAGCGTGCGCAGGGTGCGCCGCGCAAACAGGACGAAGGCGCAGATTACGCCGCCCAGCAGGATCGTGCCCGGCAGGCCGGTCTTGAGCGCGATGTGCAGCACGCCGCTGTGCAGGAACAAGCCGCCATCCTGGTTGTTTTGCCAAGAAATGTACTGGTAGCCGTTGTAGCGGCCCCAGGCGCCGATGCCGGTCAGCGGATGGGCCAGGAAGTCGGCCAGCGCCAGCTTGAGTTCCAGCAGCCGTTCGCTTTCGGGACCGAAGCGGCGCGACTGCATGTCGTACAGCAGGCTGTAGGCGCCGCCTGCTCCGCCCCCGCTTCCGCCACCACCTGCGCCGACGTGCGCCAGGCGCCGCACCGCGACGAACGCCAGCGCCGCCCCGGCCAGCGGCAGGCCGGCCAGCATCAGACCCATGCGCCGCCTGGGTGGAATGCGCAGCATCACCACCAACGCCGCCAGTGCGAAGCCAATCCAGGCGCTGCGCCGATACGACAGCAGCACGCACAGCGCGGTCGCGCCCAGCGTCAGCCAGGCGATGCCGCGCCATAGTCGCGCTCGCTCGAATTGGCCTGCGCCGAACAGCGTGATCGCGGCGATGGCGAACGCGAGCGTGCACAGCAGGCTGTCATTGATGTCGAAAAAGGTCAGCCGTATCTGGAGCGCGTTCATGTTGGCGTAGACATTGTTCGGGTCGCCGCCAAGCGCGGCCCAGCGGCCCAGCCCGAACAGCGCCCGCGCCAGGCCGGCCAGCAGGATGAAGCGGGTCAGCTCGCGCACCTGCGCGCGGGTGCGGAAGGCCAGCAGCATCAGCGATACCAGCGGCGCCATCCAGACAATATTCGAAAAGCCGGACGGCGCCAGCGCCTCGGCCACCGGCACATCGACCAGCACGGCGGCGCCGACATGGGCCGCCAGCAGCACCGCCCAGGCCAGGAACCAGGGGCGCAGGTTGCAGGCTGGGGCCGGCATGCGTGCGAAGCCGGCGGCCACGCGCGCACAGCACCAGGCCCCCAGCACGTACCACAGCACAACGCCGAACAGCAGCAGGCCCGAGCCGCGACTGTAGATGCTGCGCGATGCGAATACCGCCAGGTTGCCGTAGCTGGTGGAATTGACCCAAAAGAAGACCAGCAGGTAGGGATAGACCAGCAAACGCGGCCACGCCAGACCGATGCCGACGCCCAGCACGGCCATGAGCGACAGGCCGATCACGAACAGCCATGGCAGCGCGTAATACAGGTAAGGCAGGAAGTCGTTCATCGGCCCGCGTCCCGGTTCAGGCCTGCGTGGTGGTCGCGGCGGTTGCCACGGCTGACGATTGCGACAGCGACTGGCTGGCAGCGCCCGGGGCGCCGGCTACGCCGGGCGCCGCTCGGGCCTCGCTTGCGGCCTGTGCTGCGCCGTGGGCTTTGGTTCGCGCTCCAGCATGTACTGCTGCTAATACGCTTGCTGTGCCAGCGGTTGCGGTGGTTGCTGCGGTTGCTGCGGTTGCGGCTGTAACGGTGGTTCCGGCTGTTGCAGCTGCTACGGCTATTCCAGAGGTTGCGGCTGTTCCAGAGGTTGCGGCGGTTCCAGCGGTTGCGGCTGTTCCGACTTTTGAGGCTGTTGCGACTGTTGCGGCTGTTCCAACGATTCCTGCGGCACCTGACATCCTGGTGCTTGCGCCTGTCGGGTCTATCCCGGGCTGCAGGGCAGCGTGCTTCTTTCCTGCAGCAACGGTGGCGGCTGCAGCCGGCGGTGCATCGTTCCCGATCAGGCGCGCGCGCTCGCGTGGCGCCAGCACCGCCAGCATGTCGGCCACGAAGCGGTCCTGCACGCGCCAGCCGGAGCGCGCGTCGTTGCCAACCGTCGACACCCGCACCAGCATGCCGTCCGGGACTTCGCCCGACAAGCCAAAGGCCAGGCGCCGCAGCTTCTGCTCGATGCCGGTCCGGGTCGCCTTGTCGCCGATGGTGATCCAGTAGGTGATCGGCTCGTTGCGCTCGTGCAGGCGCGCCACCAGCCGGGTGACCGGCACCTGCGCATAGCGGGTCGGCAGCACGCCAGCGGCGTCCTGCACCATCTCGAAGCCCTGCGCCACATAGCAAACCTCGGGCAGGTGCAATTGCAGCGACTTGCTCTGGTCGCCGCCGTAGGCAATCGACAGCATCACGCGCTGTCCCTGCGGATCGGTGTAGGTGCGCGACAGGGTCTGGTCGTAGATTTTCTCGAGCATGCCCTGCTGTTCCGGATTTGGCGTGAGCGGCACCACGCTGGGATCGACGGTCCAGATGCCGAACCGGAGCGGGATCATTTGCGCCAGGTCGAAGCGTTCGTGCGCCAGCGGCGCGCGCGGCTGCGGTGTCAGCGCACCTGTGAGCGCCGAGGTGGCCGCCATCGCCAGGCCGAGCACGATGCTGACAACCAGGCTGCGGGTCATGGCGTCTCCCGCATCGCCGTTGCCGCGCCGGGTGCGCCACCGTGGTCATTGCCGGCGTTTCTATCGCGATGATCCATACCGCCAGCGATGCGGCTTTCAGAGCCGGCATCGCCATCGGCGCCGGCACGCCGCTTGAGGTGCCACTGCAGCGCCGAGTCGGCCGCCAGGATCATCGCCAGCGCGGTCAGGAACAGCACCATGCCGGCAAAACCATGCAGGAAACCCTGACCGGCGGCGTCGCCGACATGGTAGGTCACCAAGGTGAGCGTGATCACCCGCACCACGTTGGCCGTGAACGAGATCGGCACGATCAGGATCGCCAGACCGATATTGCGAAACGCCGACGGGTGGCGCATCAGGTTCAGGTAGAACAGGCCCAGCGCTTCCAGCGTCAGCAAGGTCTGCAGTCCGGCGCAGGCATCGGCCACCAGCAACTGGTACTGGCCGATCTGCAGCACCACGCCCGAGCGCGACACGGGATAACCGGCCGCGAACAGCAGGTGCTCGGTGGCCCACGACACCGCCATCTTCATCGGCATCGTCACCGCCGCCACCAGCTCGCTCGGCAGCGGCACCATGAACAGCATGAAGAAGAACGGGAACCACAACACCCGCAGCGCCTTCGCGCCCAGCTTGAGCAGCACGACTGCGGCCAGCACCGCCAGGATCGAACCGACTTCGAACATCAATATTTTTTGCGAGCGGCCCAATAGATGGATCGCCAGGCCGAAGGCCAGCACCGGCCAGCCCGCCCAGTGCAGGCGCGGCGGATTGTACACGGCGCGCACCTCGGGCCACTTGCGCCAGATGAGCCACAGGGCCAGAAAGAAAATGATCGGGCCATGCCCCTGCTCTTCGCCGATCCAGGCGCCGGTAAACAGGCCATACAAGGTGGGCACGAACAGCGCCGCCAGCCCCACCAGCACCGGCCACCATTCAGGTGGCAGCGCGCGCAGGGTCGACGCTGTCGGGGCGGGCATGGCGCCGCTGCGCAACTGTCCAGTCTGGGCGGGTGTGCTCATGTCAGAACTCCACCAGTACCGAGCCGACCACTTCGGCGCCCGCTTCGACCATCTGTTCGGCCATGCGGCCGATGCCGGCGACGCGGGTACGGTGCTTGCACGCCACCAGCAGCACGCCGCCGGCGCGCCCGGCCACGGCCAGCGCGTCGGCCCCGGCGGTGAACGGCGCCAGGTCGTACAGCACCACGTCGTAGCGGCTCTCGAGCTGGGCGTGCAAGTTGCGGAAGCCCTCGCGCAACAGCAACTCTTGCGGATTCGGCGGCAGGGTCCCGGCCGGCAGTACCGACAGGTCGACGAAAGACGGCACCGATTGGATCACGTCCAGGTCGGCGCGTCCGGCCAGCAGGTCGGACAAGCCCTGGCGCGGCTTGAGTGCGAACATCTCGTGCTGGTGCGGATTGCGCAGGTTGGCGTCCACCAGCAAGGTCTGTTCGCCGAGCTGCGCAAACACCAGCGCCAGGTTGGCTGCGAACATGGCGCCGCCGTCGCCCGCCTCGGTGCCGGCGATCGCCAGCGCGCGCCGGCCGCGCCCGAACCAGCGCAGCATCAGCTGGCTACGGACCGCGCGCAACGCTTCGACCTGCGGCGAAAACGGTTCGTAGGCGGCGCTCAGGCGCGGCGACAGGTTGGCTTCGCCGCGCTGCAGATAGGGATAGGCAAACTGGCGCGCCAGCGCTTGCTGGATGTCGTCGTCGCTCACCAGCCCCAGGCGCACGGCCGCTTCGCCGAAGCGGATGCCGAGCTCTTTCTGGGTGCGCAGCACGCGCTCGGTGTGTTCGAGCGTGAGTTTGCCGGCGTCGATCAGCAACGCGCCCATGCTCGAATCAGCGCCATGCCCGAGCGGGAAAGCGGATAGCACGGATGAATTCATAAGTGGGTTCCGGGGTTCGGGCACATGGTTGTCCTGGCCGCTGTCAGCTCAACCGCAGCAGACGGCGCGGCCCCATCAGGCGCGCCATTGCGCCGCAGCGCCCGGGCGGCGGGGTCCAGGCGATGGCGCCGAGTACCGGAATACCCAGCATGTCGCGCAGATCGCTGCTGGAGCGCACCGGGCGGCTCATCAGTTCGAGCAGCATGGCCAGGCCGACGCCGAGGATGGTTCCCAGCAGGATCGACACCAGCGTATTGAGCACGATGCGCGGGCCGGACGGTTCGAGCGGCGCCGTGGCCGGGTTGAGCACCGAGATGTCGGACTGTTCGGACTGCGCCTCGATGCGGGTCTGGGAAAAGCGCTCGCTGGCCGAGTCGTAGGCGCGCTGGGCGCTGTCGAGGTCTTTCAGCATCACGCCCAGTTCGTCGCGGGTGCGGTTCAGTTCGAGCACGCGTGTCTTTTGCGCCGCCAGTTCGCCGCGCAGCTCGGTCTCGCGCTGGCGCAACACGTCGGCATTGGCGCCGACGCTGCGCGTCACGGTGCCCACGGCACTGCCCAGCCCGGAGCGCAATTTGGCGACCTCGGCGCTGGCCGACTGGTATTGCGGGTGGTTGCGGCCATAGCGCGAACCAGCTTCGGCCAGCCTGGCCTCGGCGCTCGACAGGGTCACGCGCAGGTTCTGGATCAGCGCATTGTTGGCCACGTCGGGCGAATTGATGGCGCTGCCGGCGGCGCGCTCGCGCGAACCGGCTTCCATCGCCGCTGCCTGGGCCACCACCAGCTGGGCCGACAAGTCGTTCAGACGCGACAGCTCGACATCGACCCGGTTGTTGTCGAGGCTGACAATGCCCTTCTCTTGCTGGTACTTCGACAGGCGCGCCTGGGCCGCTTCGACGTTGTCGCGCAGCTGCCGGGTCTGCTCATTGAAATAGGTCGAGGCGTTCTTGGCCGGTTCGGTCTTGAGCTGGACCGTGGCCTTCTGGTATTCGCCGGCGAAGGCGTTGGCGACGGCAGCGGCGAACAACGGGTCGGCGCCGTCGAAGCTGATCTCGACCACGCTCGATTCGCGCGACGGCATGATCTGCAGTTTGCGCAGCAGCAGGTCGGCCAGCCAGTCGCGCACCGTGCCCTTGCCTTCGGTGGCTTCCTGGAACTGCCGCACCACGGCCGGACTGGACGCCAGGCGCAGCGAATCGACCACCCGCAGCGCCACGTTCTTGCTGCCGATGATGTCCATCTGGGTCGCCATATAGCCTGGCATCAGCTGGCCTGGCATGGTCAGGCCGGTCAGCGGGTCCACTCCCTTGTAGTTGAGAAGCACCGAGGCGGTGGCGGTGTAGGTCTTCTGCTGGACCAGGCTCCAGCCGAGCGCCAGCAGCACCGTCACCAGCAAGGTGCCGAGGATCAGGCGCTTGCGCGCGAGCAGAATCAGCAGAAATTGATGAATGTTCATGGACCGTTCCTTATTGCAGCAGCGCGTTCAGAACCAGCTCTCGCGCACCACGATCACGTCGTCGACCTCTACCGGATCGTTGGCCTTGACGTCGATCGTTACCGGATTGCCGCCGGCATCGCGCCGGGTGATGCGCATGCCGCTGTCGCTGCCGCGCGGACTCAGGCCGCCACCGGCCGAAATCGCCTGCTGGACGGTCATGCCGCGCTCAAGGCGGAAGGCGCCGGGACGCGTCACTTCGCCGGTAACGTAGGCGCGCGGCGCGCGTTCGACATAGATGATGTCGCCGCCGGCCACCTCCACATCCTTGTCCAGTTCGCCCCTGCGCACCATGTCGACCACGTCGATCGAGTCGCGCGCGGTGGCGCCGTCACGGGTGCGCACCAGGCTGACGGTGTCGCCGCCTTCGCCATGAATGCCGCCCGCCATCGCGAGTAAATCAAGCACCTTGCGCCGGCCCTCGATCGGGTAGCGCCCGGGGCGGTTGACGTAACCGAGCACCGACACCTGCTGGCTGGCCACCGTGGTGACCAGCATGTTGACCTGGGCCTGCTTGAGGTAGCCGCCTTTTTCGAGCAGGCTACCGATCTTTTTCTCGGCGGCGGCCACCGGCATCCCACCCACCGCGACCTGACCCAGCAGGGGGAAGGTGATGTTGCCGCTCTCGCTGACCCGGGTCTCGATCGACAGGTCGGGGCTGCCGTAGACCGACAACTTGACGATGTCGCCCGCACCCAGCAGCACCTCGGCGGCAGTTGCCACCCGCAGTCCGGTCCCGGCAAACAGCAGGAATGCGGCGCACGCCATCGACTTCACGAATCGTTTCATGGTCCCTCCTTCGGCATCGGTTGAGTCGCGTGTGCTACCTGAGTCCACCTACCCCGCGGTCGAGCGCGGCCTTGTCGACGTTGTCGGCGTCGTCCTTTCCGGTGTTGCCGGCGTCCGTTACGGCGCCCGTTACGGTGCCCGGCGTGGCGCCCGGCGTGGCGCTCGTTACCGCACCCGGCGCGGCGCCCGTTGCTGTGCCCGTTACGGCGTCCGTTACGGCGTCCGTTACGGCGCCCGACGTGGCGCCGGGTACGGCGCGGCCTTCCTGCGGGCCGGTCACGGCGCCGTCGACGCCACCGGGCGCTGTGCCGGCCGTCGTAGCCGGCGCGACGCCGCCAATTGGTGCGCCCGGCGCCCCGGCGAGCGTCCCCTGTCCCGCCGTGCGCGCCAGCGCTGCGCCGCCCGCAGGATCAGGCGCCAGTTCCTTGTTCAGGTATTCGATCCTGGCCGCCGAACGCAGACGGCCGATCT
>Ga0265797_10003817_pt1 | contig 23700 bp, 22 predicted proteins | sample P2T30metagenome_FD_192433 | JGI IMG/M metagenome (GOLD analysis project Ga0265797, IMG submission 192433) | Plant litter microbial communities from East Loma Ridge, Irvine, California - P2 T30 | ecosystem: Environmental > Terrestrial > Plant litter > Unclassified | place: USA: California... | reverse complement strand
CCATTCAACCTATTCGCCGGAGGATCGATGAAAGCCAACCTCAAGCTGTTCCTGCGCGTGCTTGCCTGCAGCATCCTGCTGGGCTGCGGCGGCAAGCACGACGACGACGAACGCGACAAGACCCAGGCCGAGCGCGCCGGCATCGGCGCCGTCGCCGCCAGCACCGGGGCGACGCCGTTCGTGGCGCAACTGCGCTACGCGCTGCGCAATTTCGAGCATGTCGAACGCATCGACTACCGCATCACCCCGCGTCCCGGCGCATTCTCGCAGGCGGCCGCGGTCAGCATGCAACACGACTGGCTGGTGCGGCGCGCGGCCTGGAATGGCGCCACCGCGACCATCGCCGTCCCGGCGTTCGGCCTGTACGCCAACCACCGCAACGAATTGTCCGTGACCACCGTGTTTCTCGACGGCTCGAAGCACGTGGCGCAGGTGGCGCTGTCGACCCCCGCCTACAGCGGGCCTGCCGCGGTGTACGCCACGCCCGACATCCGCAGAGCGCGCGGCGCCGCCTCGCCCGGCTTCGACTACATGCTGATCCGAAATGGCGTGAGCTCGCCGGTGATCATCGACACCGACGGCCAGTTGCGCTGGGTCGGCGTTGGCCTGGCCGACTCGTTCTCGTCCCTGTTCGGCGCCGACGCCTTCTATATCGGCGACCAGCTCAACCCGCTGCTGCACCGGATGGATGTCGACGGCAGCTTTCGCAGCAGCGTCGTCAGCGACAGCCGCTACTCCAACTTCCACCATGAACTGGCGCCTGGCAAGACCGGCTTCCTGGGCCAGTTCGACGTCCGCGAGAACGGCATCGTGCGCCTGGAGTCGACCCTGGCCGAAGTCGACAACGCGGGCCGGGTGCTCAAGCAGTGGGACCTCAGTCAGATCTTCCGCGCCGCCATGCGCGCCGGCGGCGACGACCCGGACAACTTCGTGCGCGACGGCGTCGACTGGTTCCACTCGAATTCGGCAATCTATGACCGCCAGGACAATGCCTTGCTGGTGTCGAGCCGCGAGAATTTCGTCGTCAAGCTCGATTACGAGACGGGCGCCATCCGCTGGATATTGGGCGACCCGGCCAAGCACTGGTACGTGAACTACCCGTCGCTGCGCGCACTCGCGCTGCGCCTCACGGGCGGCAAGGTGCCGGTCGGCCAGCATTCGCTGTCGTTGCTGGCCAATCGCGAACTGCTGCTGTTCAATAACGGCCAGGGCAGCTTCAACCAGCCGGCCGGCGCGCCGGCCGGCATGAGCCGCACCTTCAGCACGCCGTCGCGCTACGCAATCGACGAGGGGGCACGCACGGCGCGCGAAGTCTGGAGCTGGGAAGCAGACCGTCAATTGTTTTCAGACATCTGTTCATCGACCTACGAAGCCGCCCCCGACCGCTATCTGGTGGCCTATTCGGCGCTCATGGAACGCACCCAGGCGCGGCTGGTCGCGCTCGACAGCCTCGGCGCCGTGGCGTTCGACTTCGCCTATCCGAGCACGGTGTGCGAGACCGTGTTCCTGGCCCAGCCGTTCGGGCTGAACGGCTTGACGCTGCGCTGAGCCGCGCCGACCTTGCGTGCCGGGGCGCCGTTGCGGCTCGCGCCGGCGCGCCTGGTTCCAGCTTACTGCGCCCGGCAAGGCATTGCCGGTGGTTCCGGCTCGGGCAGGACCCGACCGCGCCCCGCCTTCTTGGCCTGGTACATCCAGTGGTCCGCTTCCTGGATCAATGCGTCCGGCGCGCAGCTGCGCTCGGGCGCCTGGAGCGCCACGCCGATGCTGGCCCCGACCCGTACTTGCACCTGCGTACCGGCGCAGGCAATCGGCACCGGTTCGGACAGTACCTCGATCAGCTTGCGTCCGACGCCATGGGCGTCGCGCTGCGGGTCCTTCAAGTCTTCCAGCAACACGGTGAACTCGTCGCCCGCTAGCCGGAACACGCTGTCGCTACGGCGCACCGCCTGGCGCAGGCGCTCGGCCACCACGCGCAGCAAGCCGTCGCCAGCCTCGTGGCCATACGCATCGTTGACCGCCTTGAAACCGTCGAGGTCGATGAACAGCAGCGCCAGGCTGCCCTGGCGCCGCGCGCCGCGCGCCTGCGCCTGCGGCAGCGCTTCCATCAGCGCGCGCCGGTTGGCCAGGCCGGTGAGTACGTCGTGCCGGCTCTCATGCGCGCGCTGCGCCTCCTGCTGCTTGCGAAGCGTGACGTCGTGCAGGAAGGCGCTGAAGCTCGGTTCGCCGCGTCGATCCATGCGGCGGATGCGCACCTCGACCGTCAGCCGGCTGCCATCGCGCCGCACCGCCGGCAATTCGACCCGGCGGTCGATCAGGCGGCTGCGTCCACTGCGCAGGTAATGGCGCATGCCGTCGCGGTGCGCGCCGGCCAGCTCGGCGGGAATGATCAGTTCTTCGAGCGCGCGCCCGAGCGCCTCCTGCTCGCTCCAGCCGAAGGTCTGCTCGGCTTCGCGGTTCCAGGCTTGCACCCGGCCATCGGCGCCGAGCCGGATATAGGCGTCGTTGGCGTTCTCGATCACGCCCCGCAGCTCGGCCTCGCGCTCGGCCAGTTCAGCGGTGCGCTGTTCGACCCGCCGCTCGAGGTCGGCGTTGAGCGCGGCCAGCGCTTCTTCGGCCAGCTTCTGGGCGTGGATATCCTTCACCACCGCCACGTTATATTCGTACTGACCGGCGCCGTTGAACTTGCGCTTCATGTCGAACTCGACCCAGATCAGCGATCCGTCCTTGCGCACATAGCGCTTCTGGCGCCGCAAAAGGTCGATCTCGCCGGCCATCAGGCGCCCGAACCCGATCAGGTCGTCGGCGCGGTCCGCTGCATGGGTGACGTCAGAGAATGCGCGCCCGCGCAGCTCGTCCTGGCTGTAGCCGAGGATCTCGCACATGGCCGGGTTGACGCTGATGAAACGGCCCTCGTGCGTGGTGAGCGAAATGCCGACGCTGGCGATGTCGTAGATGGCGCGAAAGCGCGCCTCGCTCTCGCCCAGCGCCACGTCGCTGTCCTGCAGGCGCTCGCGCGCCATGGCCAGGCGCTCGCGGTATTGCACCTCGCGCATGATGATCGCCGCCAGGTCGATCAGCACCGATTTTTCTTCGTCGCTCAGGACGCGCGGCTTGTTGTCGATCGCGCATAGCGTGCCCAGCGCCAGACCGTTGCTGGTGCGCACTTGCACCCCGGCATAGAAACGGATCGCCGATGCGCCCGCGACCAGTGGATTGTCACTGAAGCGCGGATCGGTGCGCGCATCCGCGACCACCAGCGGCGCATCCTGACCGATCGCGTGCGCACAGAACGCCTGCGCGCGCGGCATGTCGCTCAACTGCAAGCCGACCTTCGACTTGAACCACTGGCGATCGGCATCAACCAGCGAAAACGCCGCCATCGGCACTTGCAGCAGCCGGCTGGCCAGCCGCACCACCCGGTCGAACACCGGCTCGGCCGGCGTATCGAGCAACTCGAGTGTATGCAGCATGGCCAGGCGTTCTGGTTCATTCGCGGGCAAGGGAGCGGCAGGCATACGGTGTCTTGTCTCCATACAGGAAAAAACGCAGATCTGGCGGCACCGATTGGTTTGACTGTATCAAAGCAGCCCGGTGTTGCGCTACGTACACGTATAACCGTTTCCGGGAAAAATGTGTCACCGGCGATATAATTCGTTACAAAGTTACGTTCAGGACTTCATATACTAATGATGGGTCCACTTCTCTACCAATCATGCGACGACTGCCTGCTCTGATGTTCAGCCTTGCCCTTGCCCTGGCCCTGCCTGCGGCTGCGGCGCCCGCCATCGGGACGGCTGCCGGTACGGCGCTTGCCGGCGACGTCGGCGCCGTGCGCGCTGCCGAGGCCCAGCGCGCGCAGGCAGTGGCGAGGCGCGACGTCAAACTCCTGCGCCAGCTCTTTGGCGGCGCCTACTACCACGTCGAGACCAACGGCCGGGTGCGCACCAAGACCGAGGTCCTGCAGCTGCTCGAGCGTGACGAGTTTGAATTCAGCTCTTATGGCATGGACAATACCGAAATCGCGATGCTCGACAACGGCCACACCGCCGTCGTCACCGGGCGCCTGATCGCCAGGATCAACGGCGTCGAGCGCCCGAAAGAGTGGCGCGGCCGCTACGTGCGGGTATGGACACTGGACAAGGGCGCCTGGCGCAATACGCTGCACCAGAGCACCGAGATCCGCCCACCGTCGCTGTCACTCGCGCGCACCGCCCAGGCCAGCGCGCAACAGTAAGACGTGCTGCCTGACTGCAGGTCGGCGCGCCCCACTCTCCGTGTGCCGATCAGCGTTTGTCAGGCGTCGCCAAGCGCCCATCCACTCGCTATTCGACCGCGCGATCGACCGCTGGACCGTCCCCGATAGGCGCCACGCGCCGCACCCGGCCGCACTCGTGGGTACTTGCGCTCCATGGGCGCGGCGGCGCTGGCGGCCTCGCTGGCGCTGGCCTGTACGCCGATTCGGCGGCGATCGCGGTGCTGGTCTGGCGCATGGCACTGGCCGCAGCACCCTGACAGTTTCGCGCACGCTCAGCTGGCGCGCCAGCGTTCCCGGGATGCTGGTATTCTGGACAAGTCAGGGCGGCTGCCAAGCGTCGTGGGTCTGGTTCGCGGATTCATGGCGCCTGCCGGCTGCCTCGCGCAACTGTAACCATCATCGGACGGCGCAACCGCGCCCGCGCCGGCGCCGGCTGACACCGGATCCGGCCAGTCTTTCATTCAGGAACAGTGTTCCCAACCAACTGAACGGAGAACGATCATGCCATATGCACTGCCGCCACTACCCTACGCCTACAACGCCCTCGAACCGCATTTCGATGCGCAGACGATGGAAATCCACCATACCAAGCACCATCAGGCCTACATCACCAACGTCAACACGGCGCTGGCGGACACCGACGTCGGTGACGTTCCGGTCGAGCAACTCATCAGCGACATCGGCGCGCTGCCGCAGCAGGTGCAGAACGTGGTGCGCAACAACGGTGGTGGCCACGCCAACCACGCGCTGTTCTGGACCGTGCTGACGCCGGACGGCGGCAAGCCATCGGGTCAGCTGGCGCAAGCCATCGAAAGCGATCTGGGCGGCTACGACAACTTCAAGGATGCCTTCACCAAGGCGGCGCAGACCCGCTTCGGTAGCGGCTGGGCCTGGCTGACCGTCGGCAAGGACGGCAAGCTGCTGGTGGAAAGCAGCGCCAACCAGGACAACCCGCTGATGGGCCAATTCGCCGGCATGTCGGGCGGCACCCCGATCCTGGGGCTGGACGTGTGGGAACACGCGTACTACCTGAAGTACCAGAACAAGCGTCCCGACTATATCGCAGCGTTCTTCAACATCATCAATTGGGGTGAAGTCGAGCGTCGTTATCAGGAAGCACTGGGCAGCCAGGCCGGCTGATGCCGGTGAACCGGTCGCGCCACCGGCGCGACCGGCCTGAGCCGGGCAGCGCATGCCCGGTCTTCCAGAGCATTTCCTCCGGTCATGCTCTGCGCATGGTTGCTTTGCGCTGATTGGATCAACCAGTCGAGCGCCACCCTGGCTGGCCTGAATCCGGGCGTCGCCGCTCGCCACATGCCTCCTGATTGTCTGTTGCAAACCCGGTACGGGGCGCCAGGCGGGTCGTGTTTGGTATCGGCACTGCCTGCAACTTGCCCAGCATCAATCATCCAGCGCGGCAACACCGCTACCATTATTTCCATCAGGACATATCGGTAACGACAATTTCGCCAAATGAGCGCTGACCTTTCGATACGTTGCATCAGCCCGGCCCATGGCGGCGCGCAAACCATGCGCCGCGCGCATGGTCCACGGTTCGATCGTGGCGTACCCCACCACAGGCAAGGCGGTGCGTTCGCCATCATGGCGGCCCTGCTGTTGATTGTGGTCATCGCATTCTGCGGCCTGGCCATCGACGTGGGCCGCCTGTACAACCGCAAAGTCGAACTGAGCGGCATAGCCAAGGCTGCGGCAATCGCCGCCGCACGCGAACTCAACGGCACCGCCGATGGGATCACGAATGCGCGCAGCAGCGCCAAGGCCGCGGCCGAGCGCCTCATCTACGGGTTTGCGCTGCCGGTAGAATGGGATGATGATGCACTCAGTTTCAGTGCAGCGCCCGACCGCTCGGGGACCTGGGCGCCGTCCACCAGCAGCGGCCAGCCGGACGCACTGTTCTACGCCAAGGTCGATACGGCCGCCCTGAGCGAGCAAACCGGCACCGTAGAATCGCTGTTCATGCACGTCCTGTCGCCGGCTCTAGCGTCGGCGCGGGTATTTGAAAGCGCCATCGCCGGTCGCACGGGCGTCAACATCGCGCCGATCGCAATCTGCGCGATGTCGACTTCCGGCGCAACCGAGCGCAGCAACGCGGGGGCATCGTCGACTGAGCTGGTCGAGTATGGTTTTCGGCGCGGCGTGAATTACGATCTGATGCAGCTCAATCCGGCAGCGACGAGTGCGGCCCGCTACCTGGTCAATCCGGTCGCCGCTCCCGGCGCCGCGTTCGCGCCGATCGATCGCGCCAGCATGGCGCCTTTCGTCTGCAGCGGCCGCATGTGGGTTCCTACCGTGCTGGGCGGCGCCATTCGGGTCAGCAGCCTTCCCCAGTCAAAGCCGCTCGAGGCTATTTTCGCCCAGCTCAATTCGCGTTTCGACGACTTCAATGGCGAGTGCAATCCCAACGGCGCCCCGCCTGACTTCAACGTCAAGCCGTACGTCTACACCAGTCCGTCGGAACTGAAGTGGATGGACCCCAAGAGCGGACGCGCTTCCGCCCTGGGCACGATCGTCCGCGGCCGTCTGGAAACGATCGCCGACCTTCCCACCGCCCCGGCCGGCACGCTTGCCGCCGATTATGGCCCCTTGTGGTCGTACGCCAAGGCAGTCCAGTATGCGGCAACCGAGCCCAGGAGCGGGTATGTGACGTTTCTGACGTCCGAGTGGCCCAGTCTGTACAAGTTGGGCCCCAAGGTCGGCGCCTATCCCACCAGTGGCTTGACGCCGTACAAGGCCACCGCTGGCCTCGCATATGAAGCGCCGCGTCCGGACAACCGCGAGATGTCCACCGAACTGCGGCGGGTGCTCCAGGTGCCGCTACTGACCTGTCCTGTCGCGAGCGGGACCGACGTCGCGGCCAGCGTGACCGGCGTCGGCAGGTTCTTCATGACCGTGCGCGCCACCAGCGATAGTTTGATTGCCGAGTTTGCCGGCGCGGCAACGCCTGCGTCACTGAAGGGTCAAGTGGAGCTGTTCCCATGAGCGAACCGATGTTCGGCAGCATCCCTGCCATGCGCACCAGACAAGGCGGCGCCGCTGCAGTCGAAGCCGCCATTGTGATGATCCTGCTGCTCGTCTTCCTCACCTTGCCGGTCTTTTACGCCCGTGTCTTCTGGCACTATACGGTCGCGAACAAAGCCGCCCAGGATGCGGCACGCTACCTGTCGACGGTCTCGGCGCGCGAGATGGCATCGAGCACGCTGTCGAAGGCGGCCGGTGACATCGCGATGGAAATCGCCCGCACCGAGATTGCCGAACTGGGACCGGAAACGCGCATGAAACCGCCCATCGTGTACTGCGGCGACGCCCCCTGCGGCAGCAGGATCGGAACCGTCCCATCGACGGTGAGGGTCGAAGTGAACCTCCATATTTTCGACACGTTTTTCGGCGCAGTAAACACCGGACGTTATGGCTGGACCCTGACCGCGGATGTGACGCTTCCCTATGTCGGCACCTGACCGCTTCCCTGGCGCATGGCGCCGCAATCCTCGACAGAAGGGCGCCGCCGCGGTGGAGTTCGCGTTGCTCGCCGTAATTTTCTTCCTGATGGTATTCGGCGCGATCGAGGTTGCGCGCCTCATGTATGTCTACAACACGCTGCAAGAGGTCACCCGGCGCGCCGCCGCCGGCGCCGTAAGTGTCCAGCCGCGCGATGCCGCCGGGCTTGCCAAGGTGCGCTACAACGCCGTCTTCCGCGCCGATCCGGGCGACCTGATACTGGCCTCGCCTATCACCGATGAACACGTTCGAATCGACTATCTGGCGCTCACGCGCGAAACCTCGGGCGTGCTGAAGTTGGCCGAAATACCGGCCGCCTCGCTTCCGGCGTCGGCTGGCGAGAACCGTCATATCTGCACCTGCAATCCGAACGCCGCCAATTGCATCCGGTTCGTGCGGGCCAGGATCTGCGATCCATCCAACAGCGGCACCTGCAACGCCGTGCAGTCGCGCATGCTCGTCCCCATGGTTTCGCTCGGTGTGCGATTGCACCTGGCGACGACGATCGCCGTGGCCGAATCGCTGGGCTACCAACCCGGAACCACGCCCACCTCACCTGCCGCGCCGCTGGCTCGCTAGCCAGAGATGAAAACGGTAGCGGAATGAGAAAAGCCCCTTTGCAGGGGCTTTTCGGTATATCTGGCGGAGACGGTGGGATTCGAACCCACGATACAGGTATAAGCCGTATGCATCCTTAGCAGGGATGTGCCTTCGGCCACTCGGCCACGTCTCCAATCAGGACCAACCTTGCGGTCAGCGCTGAGTGCAAGCATCTTAAGGGCTGGCGCTCTTTGCGTCAAGAACGCACACCCAAAAAGTTTGAATTTGTTAAGCTTGTTCCAGGTTAAAAGCCTTGTGCAGCGCGCGCACGGCCAGCTCCATGTACTTCTCGTCGATCAACACCGAAATCTTGATTTCGGACGTCGAGATCATCTGGATGTTGATGCCCTCTTCCGACAGCGTGCGGAACATCTGCGAGGCCACGCCGACGTGGCTGCGCATGCCCACGCCCACCGCCGACACCTTCGAGACCTTGGCGTCGCCCATGATGCGCGCCGCGCCCAGTGCTTCCTGCTGGCCTTCGAGCACCTTGACCGCCTGCGCGTACTCGCCGCGCGGCACGGTGAAGGTGAAGTCGGTCTTGCCGTCCACCGACTGGTTCTGGATGATCATGTCGACTTCGATATTCGCGTCGGCGATCGGGCCCAGGATGTGGTACGCCACGCCTGGCTTGTCGGGCACGCCCAGGACAGTGATCTTTGCTTCGTCGCGATTGAACGCGATGCCGGAGATGACGGCTTGTTCCATGTTGCTTTCTTCCTCAAACGAGATCAGGGTGCCGGACTTGGCTTCTTCGGCCAGCGGCATCAAGGGGTCGGTCAGCGACGACAGCACGCGCGTCGGCACCTGGTAATTACCGGCGAATTCCACCGAACGGGTCTGCAGCACTTTCGAGCCCAGCGAGGCCAGTTCGAGCATTTCTTCGAACGTGATCTTGGACAGCCGGCGCGCTTCGTCGACCACGCGCGGGTCGGTCGTGTAGACACCGTCGACGTCAGTGTAGATCAGGCATTCATCGGCCTTGAGCGCCGCCGCAATCGCCACTGCCGAGGTGTCCGAACCACCGCGGCCCAGGGTCGAGATATTGCCATCGTCGTCCATGCCCTGAAAGCCGGTGATGATCACGATTTTACCGGCAGCGACATCGCGCAGCACGCGCGAATCGTCGATCGACTGGATACGCGCCTTGGTAAACGACGAGTCGGTGCGGATGCCCGCCTGCCAGCCGGTGTACGACACCGCATCCTTGCCGATCGCCAGCAGCGCCATCGCCAGCAGGCCGACCGAGACCTGCTCGCCGGTCGAGGCAATCATGTCCAGCTCACGCGGGTCAGGTTGCGCCATGATTTCCTTGGCCAGACCAATCAAGCGGTTGGTCTCACCCGACATCGCGGATGGAACGACAACAATCTGGTGACCTGCGTCATGCCACTTGGCCACGCGGGCCGCGACATTCTTGATGCGATCCGTCGAGCCCATCGACGTTCCGCCATATTTGTGGACAATTAAAGCCATATCGGGAAGGGTTCCTGCTGGTGAGAAGGATGGTTTGCTGGTTCAGGGGACCCTTACTCTAGCATGTTGCAATGCGCCATCACAAGCAGCGATGGACAGAAAAGCTATATGAAAAGAAAATAAAGTAATACCAGAACCGGTATGACCGGCCTGCTGAATCAGGTCGATTCAGACCGGATTCGCCACCCAGCGCAAAGCGATGAGCTCGCTTCCTGGCGCGCCGAAATGGCGGCAGTCCATGCCGATCCCGGCGGCGAACAGCAAGCCCGGCGCGGCGCTGACGACCGGCAGCCGCTCGCGTTCCCAGGCCGGCACGCCGAGCGCCTGATAGTGCGCCTTGAGGCCGCGCGTCGGCCGATTCGCGGCAGGCTTGAGGCGCTCGCCGCCGGTGCGAAAGTCGATCGTCAACCACTGGCTGCGCAGCCAGGCGGCGTCGATGCCCTCTTCTACCGGGTCGAAGTGCAGCACCCCGCCGTAAGCGGGAAACGCGATGCTCGCCTGGCCCTGCCAGCGGAAATCCTGGCCGAATTTTTCCAGCACTCCGGCGTCGTCCGGATCGCGCATGCCGGCCAGCTCGGCCAGATGCGGCGTCAGGAACAGCTTGCCGCGATGGCGACGAACCAGGCACCCCGGGTGCGTGACCTTCAGCTGCGCATCCTCGCGCGCCGAGAACAATTGCATCACCATCTGGCTCAGCCACGCGGTCGAGGGCATCGCCAGGCCGCGCACCACGAACAGGTGCCGCAGCGTATTGTCGATGCGGTCGGCGCTTAACTTGCCGAGGCGCTCGAGGTCGACTGCCTCGCCGTCGAGGCAAGCGGCCAGATCCTGCGCCGCCAGTTCGTGCAGCATGCGCTGGGCCGCCGCGACGTGGGCGGCGCCGCGCGCGATGCGCGCCTGGAAGCCCGGGAAATTGTTGGCCAGCGCCGGCATCACCTGGTGCCGCAGCGCGTTGCGGGTGTAGCGCGGGTCTTGATTCGATTCGTCCTCGACCCAGCGCAACGCATGCGCGCTCGCATACGCTTCAAGCGCCGCGCGTGACTGGCTCAGGAGCGGACGCGCCATCACCAGGGCTGCGTCGCCCAGCAGGTCGGGCGCAGCATTGGCCGGGTCCATGCCCGACAGGCCGGCAGGTCCGGAACCGCGCAGCAACTGCAGCAGCACGGTTTCGGCCTGGTCGTCGAGGTGGTGCGCGGTCAGCAGCAGGCCCGCGCCGTGGGCGCGCGCCATCTCGCCCAGCGCCGCGTAACGCAGCTTGCGCGCCGCCGCTTCGATGCCGGAACCATTCTTTGGCACCGTCACGCGCCGATGGTCGCACGCCAGGCCAAGTGCGGCGCCGGCCTGGTCGACGTGCGCCAGCCAGGCGTCGGCATGCGGACTCAATCCATGGTGAACGTGCAGGACGACGAATCTGATGCCGGCCTCGACGCACCAGCCATGGGCCAGGTGCAGCAGCGCCATCGAATCGAGGCCGCCGCTGCAGGCGAGCGCAATGCAGGTGGGGGAATAGTTGTCGCGCAAGCCGAGCATGGCTTGCGCGAATGACGCTGACAGCGATGCCGGCACCGCGCCGGCCTTGGAACGGCTCACTCTTCGCGCGGCAGGGTTTCCTTGAACTTGCCGTAGCTCATCAGCTTCTGATGACGCGCTTCGAGCAGGTCCTTGGTCTTCATGCCCTGGAACTGGCGCAAGGTGTCGGCCAGCGCGCGCTTGAGCAGCTGCGCCATCTGGGCCGGGTCGCGGTGGGCGCCGCCAAGCGGCTCGTTGACGATCTTGTCGACCAGGCCCATCGCCTTCAGGCGGTGCGCGGTCAGGCCCAGGGCGTCGGCGGCGTCGGAGGCACGCTCCGAAGTCTTCCACAGGATCGAGGCGCAGCCTTCGGGCGAGATCACCGAATAGGTGGCGTACTGCAGGATCAGGGTGGCGTCGCCGACGGCAATTGCCAGTGCGCCGCCGGAGCCGCCTTCGCCGATGATGGTGGCGATCAGCGGCACTTTCAGTTCGGCCATCACGTACAGGTTGTGGCCGATGGCTTCCGACTGGCCGCGCTCTTCGGCGTCGATGCCGGGGAAGGCGCCCGGGGTGTCGACGAAGGTAAAGATCGGCAGGCCGAATTTCTCGGCCAGCTTCATCAGGCGCATCGCCTTGCGGTAGCCTTCCGGCTTGGGCATGCCGAAGTTGCGCATCGCGCGCTCTTTGGTGTCGCGCCCCTTCTGGTGGCCGATCACCATGCATGGCTGGCCGTTGAAACGGGCCAGGCCACCCATGATCGACTGGTCGTCGGCGAAGGTGCGGTCGCCGTGCAGCTCATGGAAATCGGTGAAGATCGCGTTCACGTAGTCCATCGTGTACGGACGCTGCGGGTGGCGCGCGATCTGCGACACTTGCCATGGAGTCAGCTTGGCATAGATGTCCTTGGTCAGTTGCTGGCTCTTCTTGGCCAGGCGGTCGATCTCTTCGGAGATGTCGACGGCGGAATCGTCCTGCACGAACCGCAGCTCTTCAATCTTGGCGTCGAGCTCGGCGATCGGCTGCTCAAAATTGAGGAAAGTTGTTTTAGTCATTCTACCTCCGGGGTAATGTCGTGGCCGCGCAAGCTTGTCATCTTGCTCATGCGCGACGGATCAGGGCGCTATTCTACCGTGCCGGGCGCGCCTTGGGATACCCTGGCGCAGGCCCGGCCTGATGCTTCAGCCAGGGATTGGCGCCGGATCAAGGCTGCGCCACAAGTACCAGGTGGCCACCGTGCGCCACGGCTCCCAGTTGGCCGCGACTTCGCGCGCATCGCTGCGCGAGACTGGCTCACCGGAAAAATAATTCTGGCTGATGCCCTGGATCAGGCCCGGATCGTCGAGTGGCAGGACGTTCGGCCGCAATAAATTAAATATCAAGAACATCTCGGCTGTCCAGCGGCTGATGCCGCGAATCTGGATCAGCTCAGCGATGACGGCTTCGTCATCCATTTCCGACCACAGGTCGGCGTGCACCCGCTTGGCCTTGAAATGGTCGGCCAGGTCGAGGATGTATTCGGTCTTGCGCTTCGACAGGCCACAGCCGGACAGCTGGGCCGCGCCGGCCTTGATCACCGCGCTTGGCGCCAGCTTCGGGCACACCTCGAGCAGCTTGCCCCAGGCCAGGTCGGCCGCCTTGGGCGTGACCTGCTGGCCGACGATCGAGCGCGCCAGCGTGGTGAACGGATCGGGCTGGCCGCGCAGGTGCAGATCGCCGAACTGCGGGATCAGCTTGTTCATGATGCGGTCGCGCTGCATCAACTCGAGCTTGGCTTCAGCCCAGTAGGCCGGCACCGACAGCGATTCGGCGCCGGCGGCGGCAACTGCGTCGCCCACGGCGCTCGTGGCGCCGGACTTGTCCTTGTTGGCCGCCATCATGCGCGGCGCCAGGTCGTTCCGTCCGGCTTGTCTTCCAGGATGATCCCGGAGGCGGTCAGTTGGTTGCGGATGGCGTCCGATTGCGCGAAGTCGCGCGCAGCCTTGGCCGCGGCGCGGCGCGCGATGGCGTCGTTGATGGCGGCTTCGTCGATGTTGTCCACGCCGCCCTCGCCGCCTGCGCCCGCCTGCAGGAATTGCTGCGGCGTGCGCTCGAGCAGGCCAAACACGCCGGCCAGCGCTTTGAGCTGGCGCGCCGTGGCAATCGACTTGCTGCGGTTGACCTCGCTGGCCAGGTCGAACAGCGCGGCCACCGCCAGCGGCGTATTGAAGTCGTCGTCCATCGCTTCGCGCACGCGCACCGCGTGCGCCTCATCCCAGTCGACGACGGGCGTATCAGCGCCCAGGTCGATGCCGGCCAGCGCCGTGTACAGGCGCGTCAGCGCGCCCTTGGCGTCGTCGATGTGGGCGTCGGAGTAGTTCAGCGGGCTGCGGTAATGGGCGCGCAGGATGAAGAAGCGCACCACCTCGGAGTCGTACTTCTTGAGCACGTCGCGGATGGTGAAGAAGTTGCCCAGCGATTTGGACATCTTTTCATTGTCGACCCGCACGAAACCGTTGTGGATCCAGTAATTGACCATCGGCGCGCCGAACGCGCCTTCGGATTGGGCGATCTCGTTTTCGTGGTGCGGGAACTGCAAATCGGCGCCGCCACCGTGGATGTCGAAGTGTTCGCCCAGCGTCGCGCACGACATCGCCGAGCATTCGATGTGCCAGCCCGGACGGCCCTGCCCCCACGGCGAATCCCATTTGGCCTCGAGCGGCTCTGATTCTTTGGCCGCTTTCCAGAGCACGAAGTCGAGCGGGTCGCGCTTGCCGGTATTGACGTCGACCCGTTCGCCGGCGCGCAGGTCGTCGAGCGACTTGCCGGACAATTTGCCGTAGCCGTCGAAGCCGCGCACGGCGTAATTGACGTCGCCGTTGTCGCTCTTGTAGGCCAGGCCCTTTTGCTCGAGCTTTTCGATAATGCCCAGCATCTGCGGCACGTACTCCGTGGCGCGCGGCACATCGGTCGGCGCCAGGATGCCGAGCGCGGCCGTATCCTGGTCCATATACTCGGTAAAGCGGGTGGTCAGCGCGTGAATGGTTTCGCCGTTGTCGACGGCGCGGCGAATGATCTTGTCGTCGATGTCGGTGATGTTGCGCACGTACTTGACCTCGTAGCCGGACACCATCAACCAGCGGTACACGACATCGAAAGCCATCATCATTCGCGCGTGGCCGATGTGGCAGTAGTCGTAGACGGTCATGCCGCATACGTACATGCCGACCTTGCCGGCGACCTTCGGGACGAATACCTGCTTGTCACGCGCGAGCGTGTTGTAAATCTTCAGTTGGCTCATTGAATACCGCTTCGAATACCGTGTTGAATGCTGACCGGACGAGGAACGCGAACCGCAATGGCGATCCCGGCGCAGCACAATTATCAGAGCAATTGGGCGCCGGACGATCGGCTCGGCATGGGCTTGGCCGCGATCCTCGGTGTCGTTTTATTTGATACTTATTTGATAGAATGGGACGTTCCTCGGCGAAGTATAGCATTGATAAAAACCCGGCCACCCGCCTACGGACCAGCTTTATTTTTGCGACAACCCTTGACAGCGCCTTGCGCCAGCTCCATCACAAGAAAGCCTCCATGCCATCGTTCACGCTCACCCGCCGCTCGCTGATCGTCCAGTTTGGCGCCATTGCCGGCGCCCTGATGCTGTCCGGCGCCGCCCTTGCGGCCGACTTGCCGCAAGTATCGATCAAGACCACGATGGGCGAAATCGTCATCGAACTCGACCAGGAAAAAGCGCCGAAGAACGTGGCCAACTTCCTGGCCTACACCAAGTCGGGCTTCTACAAGGGCACCATCTTCCACCGCGTGATCGACGGCTTCATGATCCAGGCCGGCGGCATGAACGCCAAGTTCGAAGGCCGCAAGACCCGTCCCGCAGTCAAGAACGAATCGAACAACGGCCTGTCGAACGTGCCGTACTCGGTGGCGATGGCGCGCGAAGACAATCCCGACAGCGCCACCTCGCAGTTCTTCATCAACGTGGCCGACAACTCGGGCATCGATTTCCCGAACGTGGGCGGCTCGGGCTACACCGTATTCGGGCGCGTGGTCAAGGGCCAGGAAGTGGTCGACAAGATCAAGGGCGTGGTGGTCGACGACATCCGCAATATGCAGAATGTACCGGTGGTGCCGATCACGATTACATCGACCACCATCCTGAAAGGCGCCAAGCTTGTAAAATAGCGACCGTGCAACTCGCACGCAGAGACGATGTGCGAGACGATCCGAACAACAATCAAGGAAAAGGACAATCATGACGAACGTACTCATCACCACCACCCAGGGCAACATCACCGTCGAGCTGGACGATGCCAAGGCGCCGAAAACCGTTGCCAACTTCCTGGAATACGTCAAGGCCGGTCACTTCAGCAACACCATCTTCCACCGCGTGATCAAGGACTTCATGATCCAGGGCGGCGGTTTCGAACCGGGCATGAAGCAGAAGACCACCGCGGCAACTGTCGAGAACGAAGCCAAGAACGGCCTCAAGAACGACAAGTACACCATCGCCATGGCCCGTACCTCTGACCCGCATTCGGCATCGGCCCAGTTCTTCATCAACACCAAGAACAACGCCTTCCTCGACTACCCGGGCCAGGACGGCTATGGTTACGCCGTGTTCGGCAAAGTCACCGCCGGCCAGGACGTGGTCGACGCCATGAACGGCGTCAAGACCAGCCGCAGCGGCATGCATGCCGACGTGCCAGCTGAAGACATCGTCATCCAGAGCATCGAAGTCATCTGATGCACGGCGCGCACCAGCTGCTCTCTCACCGATGACGCTGCCTGCGCGCCCGTTCGCGCTGTTCATTTCTGACCTGCACCTGCAGGCATCGCACCCGCGCACGCTGGAAGCCTTTTTCGGCTTCCTGCATCAGCGCGCAATGCACGCCGAGCAGTTATACCTGCTCGGCGATATCTTCGAATACTGGGCCGGCGACGACGATATCGGCGACCCATTCAATGCGCGCATCGTCGCTGCGATCCGCGCCGTGAGCGATGCCGGCGTGGCCGTCTACTGGCTGGGCGGCAACCGCGACTTTCTGGTCGGCCCGGCGTTTGCCGACGCCGCCGGCTTGACCCTGCTGCAAGAACCCCATCTGATCCAGGCTGGCGCATGCCGTGTCGCGCTGGTCCATGGCGACGCCCAATGCACACGCGACAGCGCCTACATGGCCTTTCGCGCCCAGGTGCGCGCTCCCGCCTGGCAGGCGCACTTCCTCGGCATGCCGCTGGCCCAGCGCAAGGCGATCATCGCCGGCCTGCGCGAAGGCAGCCGCGAAGCGCAATCCGGCACCGCGTACGAAATCATGGACGTGACGCCGCAAGCGGTGGACGACCTGTTTGACCAACTGGACGCGTCGGCCATCATCCACGGCCACACCCACCGCCCTGCCGTGCACCAGCACGGCGGCAGGCTGCGCTACGTGCTGCCGGACTGGGAGCTCGACCAGGACCCGGTGCGCGGCGGCTGGATCGCGCTGCATGCCGACGGCAACATCGTCCGTCACGACCTCGACGGCAACATCCTCTAGGTTTTCGCGCAACGCCATGCCGCCGGCATAATCCGGCGTCTGCATGTTTACATTTGCGAACGTGGTGTTATAGTCCACTACAACACCACATCAACACACCACCATGTTCTTGACGAAGGAGGCCGGCATGCACACCACGCCGCACCGCAATACAAGGGAGGCCCGCGATGACAGTCGGCTGGAACGATAGCACCCCCATCTACCGCCAGCTCAAGGAGCGGGTGGTCGGCATGATGCTCGACGGCGCCCTCAGGCCGGGCGACGCCCTGCCCTCCGTACGCCAGGTCGCGGCCGAGTATCAACTCAACCCGATCACCGTATCGAAGGCTTACCAGGAACTGGTCGACGACAACTTAGTGGAAAAGCGAAGGGGAATTGGCATGTATGTCACCGAAGGCGCAAACGAAAAACTGCTGGCCAGCGAACGCGAACGTTTCTTGCGCGAAGAGTGGCCGGCGATGATGGAACGCATCCGCCTGCTCGGGCTCGACGTCGGGCAACTGCTCAAGGCCGGCGCCAACGGAGGCAAGCAATGAGCGCCGTCCTGTCCGCGCGCGGCCTCACCAAGCGCTATGGCAAGCAGATCGCGGTCGACGCCATCGACTTCGACATCCCGGCCGGGCGCATCGTCGGCCTGATCGGGCCCAACGGCTCGGGCAAGACCACCACCCTCAAGGCGGCGCTGGGCCTGATTCCGTTCGAAGGCGAATTGTCGGTACTCGGGTTCGACCCGCGCACCGAGCGCGATGCGCTGATGCAGGACGTCTGCTTCATCGCCGACGTCGCCATCCTGCCGCGCTGGCTGCGCGTGATGGACGCGATCGACTTCGTGGCCGGCGTGCATCCGCGCTTTGACCGCAGCAAGGCCGAGCGCTACATCGCCAACACCAAGCTGACGCCGACGATGAAGGTCAAGCAGATGTCGAAGGGCATGATCGTGCAGCTGCACCTGGCGCTGGTGATGGCGATCGACGCCAGGCTGCTGGTGCTGGACGAGCCAACCCTCGGCCTGGACATCATCTATCGAAAGACGTTCTATCAGAACCTGCTCGAGGATTACTTTGATGAAGAAAAGACGATCATCATCACCACCCACCAGGTCGAAGAAGTCGAGCACATCCTGACCGACCTGCTGTTCATCCGCGACGGCAAGCTGGTGCTGTCGGCCACGATGGAGGAAATCGGCGAACGCTACGTCGAAGTGATGGTCGCCAGCGACAAGGTGGCCGCGGCCAGCGCGCTGCAGCCGATCGACCAGCGCGTAGTGTTCGGCAAGTCCGTGATGCTGTTCGACGCCCGCCGCGCCGGCGGCCTGTCGCGCGCGCAGCTGGCCGCCCTGGGCGAGGTACGCAATCCAAGCGTGGCCGATCTGTTCGTCGCCACCATGAAAGGAACCTACGCATGAGCACGAACCTGAGCAAGGACATGAACGCGGACATGGGCGCCGACATGACGCCGACCCCGCAGGCGAACGCTGGCAAGGTCGCGCGCACGACGACGCCGGTCAACACCATGAAGTGGTTGATCCGGCGTGAACTGTGGGAACACAAAGGGGCGTTCTTCTGGGCGCCGCTGGTCGTCGCCGTCACTCTGACCCTGCTGCTTGGCGGCGGCTTCTTGTACGGCATCATGCATGCCGGCTCGTTCGAATTGCAGTTTGGCGAGCACCAGGTGGCGGTGAACGGCGTTCCCCATGCGCTGCGGGCCCAGCTGGCCAGCAGCGTCGCCTCGAGCTACCTGGTGGTCGCGGCGCCGCTGTTCCTGGTGTTGCCCGTGGTCGTGTTCTTCTATTGCCTGGCAGCGCTGTACGACGACCGGCGCGACCGCAGCATCCTGTTCTGGAAGTCGCTGCCCTTGTCCGATCGCGACACCGTGCTCTCGAAAGTCATCGTCGCCCTGCTGGTCGCGCCGCTGGTGGTGATCGGCACCGGCGTCGCCACCTCGCTGGTGCTGCTGGCGCTGGGCCTGATCGCGGCGGCGTTCAACGGCATCAACCTGATCGTGCCGGTGCTGTCGGATATGCGCCTGTACCTGTCGCCGCTTTACCTGCTGAGCTTCCTGCCGCTGTACATCGTGTGGGGCTTGCCGACCGTCGGCTGGCTGCTGCTGGTGTCAAGCTGGGCCAGGTCGAAGGTGTTCCTGTGGGCAGTCGGTGCGCCGGTGGTGCTGCTTGCCATCCTGTCGTGGTTCGACTTCCTGATGGGCCGTTTCTCGGGTGTGTCGCTGGGCGCCAAGTGGTTCGGCAACGAGATCGTGGCGCGCGTGCTGGGCGGCGTGGTGCCAGGCATCTGGTTTGGCGAAGTCGACAAGGGAGCACTGGCGCAGATGCAGGGCGGGATCGATGCCGGGTTACTGCTCGGCATCTCGTACTCGACGCTGGCTTCGCCCGGGGTTTGGATTGCGGCGGCGGCCGGCTGTGCAATGATCGCCGGCGCGGTGCGCCTGCGCCGCTGGCGTGACGAGGGCTGATGCGATGCGCGCCCTGGCCCGCTTCACGATCACCGCCCTGTTCGGCTGCAGCCTCAGTGCCGCCGCCGCCGCCGCCGCCGCCGCTGACAGCAAGCCCGGCAACCCGGATGAAATCAAGGTCAATGACTTGCGCGACCCGGAAGTGCGCAAGTACAAGGCGATCCTCGCCGGCCTGGACGCCTTCGACGACGGTCACGCGATGGCGCCGAAGGCCGAGGCGGTGCGCTTTCGGATCGAGCCGCGCGCCGGCGCCGGGCAGGCATTGCTGCCGAGTGCGCGCCTGGGCGGCAATGACGGCTTCAGCCTGGCGCTGACGGTCGGCGCCGATGGCGGCTTCAGCGTGCCGCGCAGCCAGGCCGCACTCGACGCCAAGAGCGAACTGGTGCTGAACCAGAAACGGCGCGACTACAAGGTCACGCCCACCGTACGCTCGCCCGGCCTGCCCGACAATGTGCGGCGCCTGGGCGACCTGCGGCTGGAATGCCGGGTCAACGTGGCAATTGCCAAGGAAGAGATACCGCTGTGGATTGTCTTGACCGCCAACACCGTGCTGCGCACCCGCGACTGGTGCGGCTTTACGATCGATGGCAAGCTCAATTTCACGTTCAGCCATAGCCGCCCGGTGAATGGCGCGGTGCTGGTCGACGGCAATCGCAGCGCCAATCTCGAGACCAGAGGCCGCGGTTTCGACGTGCCGATCAGCGACACCCGCTGGAGCGACGAGGCCCTGATCGAACTCGATCTGGGCGCCGAACCCATGCTTACTGAAACTGACGCTGAAACGCCTCGAATTGGCCCTTGAGTTGTTCCAGCTCGCCGCGCAGCGCGGCGACTTCTTGCTCGAGCTGCTGCACGCGCGCGCCTTGCGTCTGGCCGCCGGATGCGCTCGTGCTGCTCTGCTCGCTGCCGGCGACGATCGTGATCTCGCCGCCCAGCAGCTGGCCGTAGCGCGACTCCTTGGTGCCCGGCGCACGCTCGAGCTTGACCACCAGCGGCGGGTATTTGTCGATCAAAAATTGCAGCGCGGTCTCGACATCCTGCACGGTCTTGAATTCGTGCAGGCGGCCGCTGCGGGTGCGGATCTCGCCCGCAGTCTGCAGGCCGCGCAGCATCAGGATGGTGAGCACGGCCAGCTTGTCCTGCTCCAGCGTCCACTTGATGCGCATCCGGTGCTCGTACTTGACGACGCGTGCGCCGGCCTGCGAGATCGCATTGACCAGCTTGCGTTCGGTCAGTCGCTGCAGCGTGTCGAGCACGGTGTCTTCGCCCAGCCCCATCACCGGCTCGCGGCTCGACAGTTGGTTGCAGCCATTCACGATCGCGTTCAGCGACATCGGATAATTGTCGGGCGTCAGAGCTTCTTTTTCGGCCAGAACGGCCAGTACCCGCAGCTCGACCGGGTCAAGCACGGCTGCAGCGTTGCTATCAACGGCGCTGCCAGTCGTTTCATTCGTCATGCGATTCCTTGATGTGTGTTGCTAATCCACCAGTCGGTTCAACTGTGCCGAGTCGAGTTTATCACCCTCCTGCATGCTCGGGCAGCACAGCCCGGCCGCCTTGACCGCGGCGGTGAGGCGCTCGATCTGCTCGTCCTGGCGCGCAGTATGGTCGATCAGGCCGCGCAGCGCTTTCGACAGCGGGTCGTCGCCATTCGGCATCACGCCATAGGCGGCGAACATGCGCGCACCGCGCGACTGGTCTTCCTTGCGCGTCATGTGGGCCGGATTGCCGACCGCGGTGGCGCCGGCCGGTACCGGTTTGACGACCACCGCGTTCGAGCCGATCTTGGCGTATTCGCCCACGGTGAACGCGCCCAGCACCTGCGCCCCGGCGCCGACGATCACGCCGCGCTCGAGCGTAGGATGGCGCTTGGTGCCGGCCACCAGCGTGGTGCCGCCCAGCGTGACGCCCTGGTAGATGGTGCAGTCGTCGCCGATGACGGCGGTTTCGCCGATCACCACGCCGAAACCGTGATCGATGAAGACGCGCCGGCCAATAATCGCGCCGGGGTGGATCTCGATGCCGGTGAAAACCCGCGCCAGCATCGAGATGAAGCGGCCCAGCCATTTGAAATCGAGGCGCCAGCAGGCGTGCGCCCAGCCGTGCATGATGACCGCGTGCAGTCCGGGGTAGCAGGTCAGCACTTCCCAGCCGTTACGGGCGGCGGGATCGCGCTCGATGATGCTACGGATGTCTTCGCGAAGTCGGGAAAAAAACATGGTGGTACTCAGTGTGGAACGGCGTTCATGGTAGCCGATCCGGGACGCTCTTGCTTGCGAAGGAGATAAAACGGGAAGGCCGCCCGGCTATGGGCCGGACGGCCATGCTGCAGCGCCACGAACGCGGCGCTGCGGATGACGACGACGACAAATTACGCTTCGCGCCCGATGCGCTGGCGACGCGCTTCGTACAGGCACACGCCCGAGGCCACCGACACGTTCAGGCTTTCGACCGAACCGAACATCGGGATGTTCACCAGCACATCGCAGGTTTCGCGCGTCAGGCGGCGCATGCCCTCGCCTTCGGAACCCATCACCAGCGCCGCAGGGCCGGTGAAGTCGGCTTCGTACAGGCCCTTGTCGGCGTCGTCCGAGGTGCCGATCAGGAGGATGTCGCGTTCCTTCAGCTCACGCATGGTGCGCGCCAGGTTGGTGACGGTGATGTAGGGCACCGTTTCAGCGGCGCCGCTGGCGACCTTGGCGGCGGTGGCGTTCAGGCCCACCGCACGGTCTTTCGGCACGATCACCGCGTGCGCGCCGACGCCGTCGGCCACGCGCAGGCAGGCGCCCAGGTTGTGCGGATCGGTGATGCCGTCCAGGATCAGCAGCAGCGGTGGGCCGTCGATCGCGTCGAGCAGCTCATCGAGGTTGCGCGCCAGCGCCAGCTGGCTGGCAAAGGCGATCACGCCCTGGTGGCGGCGGGTGCCGGTGATCTTGTCCAGACGCGCGGCGTCGACCGGCATCACGCGCACGCCCATCGACTTGGCGTTGGCCACCAGATCCTGCATGCGGCGGTCCTTGCGCTCGGCGTCGATGAAGATCTCTTCCACCGACTGCGCTTCGTGACGCAGTCGGGAAGTGACCGCGTGGAAGCCGAAAATCATTTTATTCTTCATGCTGTACTTCTTTTCTCTTACTTCTTCTTGCTGGTTTTGGACGCGGTTTTGGCCGCGATGGGTGCGTCGTCTTTGGCGACGTCTTGCTTGGCCGCTGCCTTGCGTGGTGCGGCTGCCTTTTTGGCGGGCGCCTTGGCTGCTGCCTTGGCCGGATTGTCTGCAACGAACACGATCGGTTCAGGCATGACCGGCTTGGCGGCGGCTTTCGCAGGCGCTTTCTTGGCAGGCGCTTTGGCAGGCGCGTTTGCTGGCGCTTCAGTCGCGGCCTTGGCTGGCGCTTTCACGGCAACCTTGGCCGGCGCTTTCGCAGCCACCTTGGCCGGGGCCTTGGCGGGCGCTTTCGCAGCGACCTTGGCCGGCGCCTTGGCGGCGACCTTGGCTGGCGCCTCGACCACTGGCGCCGGCGCCGCTGGCTTGGCTGCTGGCTTGACCGCACGCTTGGCTGCCGGCTTGGCAACCGCTTCTGCCGCCACTGGCGCTGCGACCGGTGCTGGCGCTGGCGTTTCCACAACGCTGGCGACTGCGGCCTTGGCGGCGCGTGGCTTGCGCGCCGGCTTGGCCGGCGCTTCGCTCTTCACCGCTTCGACGACTGGCGCTGGCTCCGGTGCAGGCACCGCAGCAACAACTGGTGCTGGAACTGGCGCCGGCGCAGCAACTGGCGCCTGCACTGGCGCCGCATTCGCACGCTCTTCAGCCCGGGCCTTGGCGCGCGCCTTGCGCGACTTCGGCTTCGGTGCTTCCAAGGTATCTTGCACGACCTGGCGGGCGCGCTCGATCGGCGTCGGCACGGCGGCCGGCGCGGTTGGCGCCGTCACTGGCAATGCCGAGCTTTCGACGAAGCGCTGGCCGCTGTCCTGACCATTCTGGCCATTCTGGCCGCCCTTGTTGCGCTTGCCGCCGCGACGGTTGCGCTTCTGCTTTTCGGGACGCGCATCGTCGCGCTTCTCGGAACGCGGCTCGTCACGCTTCTGGCCGTTGGCGCGGGCGCCATTACGTCCGCCCGCCGGACGCGCATCGCCTGCGGCCGCGCCTTCGCTCGATGCCAGCACCAGGTCGATCTTGCGTGCTTCGAGGTCGACCTTGGCCACCTTGACGGTGACGCGGTCGGTCAGGCCGTAGCGCTGGCCGCTGCGTTCGCCGCGCAGTTCGTGGCGCGCTTCGTCGTACTGGAAGTAATCCGCGCCCAGTTCGGTGATGTGCACCAGGCCTTCGACGAACAACTCGTC
>Ga0265797_10003816_pt1 | contig 23701 bp, 18 predicted proteins | sample P2T30metagenome_FD_192433 | JGI IMG/M metagenome (GOLD analysis project Ga0265797, IMG submission 192433) | Plant litter microbial communities from East Loma Ridge, Irvine, California - P2 T30 | ecosystem: Environmental > Terrestrial > Plant litter > Unclassified | place: USA: California... | reverse complement strand
TCGGTTACTTCCCGAATGACAACAGCGGCAAGGCATCGCTGCTGGTGCTGAAAGGCGTCGAGGAGATTTCCGAGGTCGATGCGAAGCTGCTGGAGATCTTCTGCGGCGGCGTGGCCATCGCCTTCGATAACATCCTGCTGAACCAGGAGATCACCGACACGCAGGCGGAGCTGATCCTGCGCCTGGGCGACGTCGTCGAGTCACGCTCGAACGAAGCGGGCAACCACGTGCGCCGGATGGCCGAGGTGTGCCACATCCTTGCCAAGGCGGCCGGCCTGCCGGACGACGAAACCGCCGTGCTGCGCCACGCGGCGCCGATGCACGACATCGGCAAGATCGCGACACCGGATTCCGTACTGCTGAAGCCCGGCAAGCTCGATGCGGCCGAGTGGGAAATCATGAAGCAGCACCCGGCGGTCGGCCTGTCGATCCTGGACGGCTCGCAGCGGCCGATCCTGAAAGCGGCCGCCGTGATCGCCCACCAGCACCACGAAAAATACGACGGCAGCGGCTACCCGCAAGGGTTGAAGGGCCAGGATATCCACCTGTACGCCCGCATCGTCGCGGTGGCGGACGTGTTCGACGCGCTGATGCACAAGCGCTGCTACAAGGACGCCTGGCCGGTGGAAAAGGTGACGGAACACCTGCGCGAAGTCGCCGGCCACCACCTCGACCCGCAATTCGTCGAGCTGCTGATCCAGAACATGGACGAAGCGCTCGCCATCAACGAGCGCTTCCCGGACTGACGGCGTCGCTTCAGAACAGGGGGCGCTGCCGTTCGGGCAAGACGAGAACCGGCGCGCCTCCCTCCTTGCCTGGCAGTTCGGTCACAGGGTCAACCGGGAATTTCGGGAATGGCTTCGCGATCACTGGCGCATCGAACAGCGCCAGCATGCCGTACACCTTGCCCTGGCCGTCGACCCACAGCGGCCAGCGACCGTAGACGATCCCGATCAGCATCGCAGCCGAGACGACTGCCAGCGCGCCCGTCCTGACTCCCAGCAGTAACTTCTCGCGCCGCGCCCATGCCACGGCCCCGGCCCCGCCGCTGCGCTGCAGCCAGCGCCGGCTGGTCCAGACGGCCAGCGCGGCACCGGGCACCGTCAGCAACAGCGTCCACAGCGCCATCCTCCAGTCGAAACCGAAGCTGGCGGGGGTCCCGAGGAAATAACGTGCCGCCGGTTCCGCGAACGGCCGGGACAGGTGGCGGTCGCGGCAAACCAGTGCCAGGATCGGCATCGGCACGGCCAGCACGTTCAGTGCCGCCACCCATTTCACCCGCGACCACCAGGCGGCGGCCTTGATGGTGCTGCGTAGGCGTTCCAGTGTGGTCCGCACGTAATCGACGGACATTGCTCGCTGTGCCTCGTCGACGATGGCCTGATCGGACTTGCCCGCCACCGTGGCATCGACGATGGTGCGGTTCAGCGCGGACGCCATGAAGGCACTGACCGCGCGTCGGGCCGCCCAGTGAAACAGCGGCGACCAGCGCCCCCTGCCCTGCGCCACAGTCCCCAGCGCATCGAAGTCGGCCTGGACCAGTGCCTCCAGCGCGCCGTCCGCATCGAATACCTGCGGCGTTGTGCCAAACAGCACCCAGCGGAAGCGGCGGCCGCGGATCTCGAGTGTCAGTTCGCAGCAGGGCAATGTGCAATCGTAAATGAACCGCACCTCCGACCTGGCGTGTGACGGCGTTGCCTCGCGCAGTTCGACGCGGCCGTGTTGTGCCAGGGCCGGGTGACCGATCCGGTCCAGTATCTGTCGAACGTACTTCGGCGTCCCGGCGGGGAACGTAGCGACAAAAGCGGGGGTGGTGTAGGTGTGCGTCGCAGTGATCGTGGTGATCGTGCCATCGCCGGAACATCGGTCGCAGGAAGCCGTCCCGTTACCGCTGCACGTGCGGCAGGTACGCCGGCGCGAGCCGCCGCAGTCCGGGCAGGTGGCGTACCCGTCGGAGCAACTGCAGCTCTCGTAGCGGGTTTCGGTAGACGTGCTGCCATCGTCATCTGTCGAGCTGACCGTGTATGACACCTCGCCGCTGCCGTCACAACGGGGGCAGCGCACCCGGCCGTCGCGCCCGCAATTGGTGCAACGCTCCTTTCCCTTGCCATGGCACGTGCCGCAGCTGCCCTCGCCCTTGCCGGAGCAACTGCCGCACGTACCGTACAGAAAAAGCCGGCGTGGATGCGAGCGGATGCGCGTGCGCTCCGTGACCGCGCCGTAGGGCGCGCTCCTGACGTCATCGATCAGGGCGTCGATCGACGTCGTGCGTGCCCGCTCGGCCACCGTTTGCGTCTGTACTTCCTCCTTGTAGCGCCGCTCGTCCTCCGTGGTGAAGTCGCCCGGAGCGGCGTCCTCCTCGCCATGGTGCTCCTGCACTTCGGTCTCGACGGCAAGGCGGTGGGTCAGCGTCACCGGGAACCGGTGCATGCCGGCGCGCGCATCGACGATGCGTACGTCGTTGGCACCCGTCCGGGTAGTGCGTGCGATGTAGTCAGTCGCCGCAGCCTTGCAGGATTCGATGTAGCGCAGCGTGTTGTCGTCGGCACCCATGGGCTCTTTTCCGAGGCAAAACGCTATTGTAACGGCGCTGACATTGGAGCGTTCCCACTGCCCAGCTAGTGACAGTTTTTGTGCCTGACCCCGATGTTGTCAGCGAGCTCGGCGTTATGCCGTGGCCTTGACTTTGCGCTGGTCGCGCGGGAAGCGCAGCTGGTAGTGCAGCCCCATGCCTGGCGCGCTGTTCACCTTGATGGTGCCGCCCAGCGGTCCCGTGACGAGGTTGTACAGGATGTGTGCGCCCAGGCCGCTGCCGCCACTGCCGCGCTTGGTTGTGAAGAACGGGTCGAACAGCTGGCCCAAGGTTACCGTGTCCATGCCGATGCCGTCGTCGCTGTAGTCGAACAGCACGTGATCGCCGTCGAGCTTGCCGGTGATGCGGATCGTGCCGGGCTGGTCGCCGTCGAAGCCGTGCACCAGCGAATTCATCACCATATTCGTGACGATCTGCGAGACGGCGCCGGGGAAGCTGTCCAGCTGGATGTCGGCCGGGCAGTTCACCTCCACCTTGACCGGCTTGCCCTTCAGCTTCGGCTGCAGCGACAGCAGCACCTCGGCCACGTATTTCGCCAGGTTGAAGTTGCGGATGTTTTCCGACGACTGGTCCACCGCCACCTGCTTGAAGCTGCGCACCAGCGCCGCGGCGCGCTGCGTGTTGGTCGTCAGGATGCGCAGCGACTGGTCCACCGTGTCGAAGAAGCCGTTCAGGCCGTCCTCGTCCAGCTGGCCCGCCGCCAGGTCCTCCTTGACCAGCTTGAGTTCCTGCACCAGGTGGCTGGTCGCGGTGACGCAGATGCCCAGCGGCGTGTTGATCTCGTGCGCCACGCCGGCGACCAGGCGCCCCAGCGACGCCAGCTTTTCCTGGCGCACCAGCTCCGACTGCGCCGTCTGCAGCTGTGTCAGCGCATGGTTCAGCGCTGCGTTCTGCTGCTCCAGCGATACCTTGGCCTGCAGGATGGCGCGGCCCGCGCGCATGCGCGCCAGCGCCACGGCCACGTGGCTGGCCATGAAGGCCAGCACGTCCAGATCCGACTGCGTGTACAGCACGGACTCGTCGTAGCTTTGCACGATGATCACGCCGTACGCCTCGTCACCCAGCAGCATGGGCGCACCCATCCAGCTGGCGATGTCCTTGCTGCCCAGCGGTTCGTTGATGTCGCCGGACGCGGCCAGTTCCGCATAGCGCGCGGCGTCCAGCAATTCCGGCCGCTTGTGGCGCAGCACGTACGAGCTCATGCCGAGGCCGTAGCGGAAACGCTTGACGGGCGCTTCGTGGTCTTTCTCGTCGACGAAATACGGGATGCTGATGTCGCCGCTTTCCGGGTGGTACAGCGCGATGAGGAAATTGCGCGCCGTCAGCAGGCCGCTGATGATCTCGTGCAGCCGCGCCGGCAATGCGCCGGAATCGGACACCGAGGCCGACAGGCTGGCGATCTCGTACAGCGCCCGCTGCAGGTTTTCGGCGCGGCGCCGCTCGGCCACCTCGTGCTCCAGCCGCAGCGTGCGCTCGCTGACGGCCCGTTCCAGCCGGTCCATGCTCTGCAGCCCCTGCAGCGCGGACGACACGTGGTTGGCGATCAGCGCAAACAGCGCCTGGTCTTCCTCGCTGTACGTGTGCTGCTTGTCGTAGCTCTGGATCACGATGGCGCCCAGCGCCTGGCCGTTCTGGTCCAGCAGCGGGCACCCCATCCAGTGTTCGGACACGGTGCCGTGTCCAATCAGCTCACCTTCGCTTTGCCGCGAGTAGTGTTCCGATGCCGTCAGCACCAGGCGCTGGCGGTTCAGGATCACCCACGCCGTCGGCGACTGTTCGGGCGACGCCAGGCGCGCCACCTCGTTCGGGTCCGGCGCTTCATCGACCTCGTCGATGTAATAGACGAAGCGGACGGCATGGGGGTCGCCATCGTGTTCGTTCAGCGCCACATAGAAGTTGGCCGCGTACATGATGTGGCCCAGCGCCCCGTGTACGGCACGGAGGAACTGGACGATATCGGTACAGCTCGTGGAGAGCTGCCCGATTTCAAGCAGCATGGACTGGACGGCTTCGAGACGGCGCAGGCGGACTTCCATCATATTCCCGGATAAAAAATGCATCCGGGCAATATATCAGGCACGCCCCACGGAAGCCAGCCGGGCGGCCAAAACAGCTGCCCAGCAGCTTCCTAAAAGCAACAGTTACGGCTTGCGGTAGCCGCCTTCGATCCAGGCTTCGGCGCTGGTGACCGTCAGCTTGAAGTCGGGCCGCACGCGCACCGACGCCAGCTCTTCGCCGTACTGGTCGACGGCGGCCAGGATGGCATACGCGTCGTCCTCGTCCGGCACGATATCGAGCTTGACGGTGATCGGGCCATCGTCCGTGTTGACGCGCACGTTCTTGTGCAGCTTCGCGTGCAGTGCCTGCTCGTGGCGGCGCAGCACCTCGTTGGCCGTTTTCACCAGCGTGTGGAAGGCGGAGATGTCCAGCGGCTTCGGGTTCTTCTTGTCGCGGCCCATCGTCCACGGTCCCACCAGCGCCGGTTCCGGCTCGCCGTCCTTGATCATGGCGACCGCCCAGCCTTCGTCATCCTCGTTCTTGATGACGCGCGCCGTCCAGCCCTGCCCCTGCCACACACGGGCCTCCTGGATCAGGGCGTTTTCGTCGTCGTGCTGTTCGTTGATGTCGTCCATGGCCGGTACCGATTGCGGAAAAAGGCCAGAATGATAGCAGTTGCGCCCTGCCCTTGCATGAGCAGCGGTGCCCACGGATGGGGGATGCCGGCCGCGCCGCCGCGACCGGACAATGGCACCATGAAAATCATCTTCCCCATTGCCGCCGCGCTGCTGGCGACCAGCACGGCCGCGCAGGCGCAAGTCCAATTATATGGCCGCCTGAACGCCGCCATCGAATCCATCTCAACGCCGCACGGGGAACTTTCCCGCCTGTCGAATAATCGCTCCGTGCTGGGGTTCAAGGGCAGCGAAGACCTGGGCGACGGAATAAAAGCGCTGTTCCAGATCGAAGGCACACTGGCGCTGGACACGGGCGCCGGCTCGCCCGCGCAGCGCGACACGCGCCTGGGCATCGAGACCCGCTACGGCACGCTGTTCGCGGGCCACTGGGTCACGGCGTACAACGGCGCGACATCGAGCCTCGATCCGTTCTACCCGACCACGGCCGGCTACATGAGCATCATGGGCAACGGCGCCGCATCTAGCACCGACAACGTGCAAGACACGTCCTCCTTCGACCGTCGGCAGGCCAACAGCGTGCACGTCTGGACGCCCCGCTGGCACGGCCTGTCGCTGCGCGCCACGCATGGCGTCAACGAGGAGCGTCCGGCCGGCGGCGCCCGCCCTTCGCTGCTGTCGCTGGCCGCGCTGTATGACGAGGGAGCGTGGTATGCCGTGCTGGCACAGGAACGCCATCACGATTACCAGGGCCCGGGCCTGACGGACACCGCGACCAAGGCGGCGCTGGCGTACCGCTTCGGCGATGCCGACTCTTCGCTGCGGCTGGCGGCCATCGTCGAGCGCCTGGTCTACGAACGCCCGGCCGGCCGCCTGGCGCGCAACGCATGGTACGTTTCGGCCACGTGGCAGACGGGCCGGCACGGCTGGCGCGCCGGCATCGCGCAGGCGCGCGACGGTTCGGGTGCCGACGGCGCGATCGGTTTCGTGCGCGCAGGAGCGGATACGGGCGCCGTGCACGCCACGCTGGGCTACGACTACACGTTGTCGCCGCGCACCGGCGTCTATGCCTATTACTCAAGGTTGCGTAACGACGCGCATGGCGCCTACGACTTCGCCATCAATGGCACCGGCGCGAGCGAAGGCGCGCACGTCTCGGCCACCGCATTCGGCCTGCGTCACGCATTCTGAGGGGGCGTAGCTGCAACTCGTCGCGCGAATCGCGCCGCTTGTCGCTTGACCGTGGCGAGCGCCGCGGCACGAGCCTACAGTAAGGTCATTGCAAATCCTTACTCGCGGAGCCATCATGAAAAAGCTGCTTGTCGTCACCCTCGTCGTCCTGCTGACGATCGCCGCCTGCAACGCCTTCGACGGGCACGACTACTACTTCAACGTGGACGGCGACGAGATCGGCGGCCCGTTCGGCGCGCTGCTGGCGATGTTCCTGGCCGGCGGCGGCATGGTCCTCGCCGCACTGATCATGGTCGCGGTTGCCATCTTCCTGTGCTTCGTGTTTGCCGGCGTGGGTGTGCTGATCCTGGCGGCACTGGTGCTGGCCTGCTTCATCGTGGCCGCCGTCATTGCACCGTTCCTGCTGCCGGTACTGATCCCGCTGGCCATCCTGTGGTGGATCGCCCGCCGCAACCGCGACAAGCGTGAAGCGGCGCTGAAGGCGGCAGCGGTCTGAAAAACCCTACTGCCGCGCCGCGTATTCCTTGTAGCCGCGCGCCCGCAAGGCACAGGCGGGGCACTCGCCGCAACCATAGCCCCAGTCGTGCAGCGCGCCGCGTTCGCCCTTGTAGCAGGTATGCGTGTCGGCGCGGATCAGGTCGACGAGTGCGGTGCCGCCCAGGCGCTCTGCCAGTTCCCACGTTTCCGATTTGTCCAGCCACATCAGCGGTGTCTCGAGTTTGACCCGCGTATCCATGCCCAGGTTCAGCGCCACCTGCAGCGCTTTCATCGTGTCGTCGCGGCAGTCCGGGTAGCCGGAGAAATCCGTTTCGCACATGCCGCCCACCAGCACGTTCAGGCCGCGGCGATACGCCAGCGTGGCGGCCACCGTCATGAACATCAGGTTGCGGCCCGGGACGAACGTGTTCGGCAGGCCGTTGGCCTGCATCGTGATCTCGATATCCTCCGTCATCGCCGTGTGCGACAGCTGCTTGATGAGGGACAGATCGATCATGTGATCCTCGCCCAGCTTCGCGGCCCAGTCCGGCCGCTGCGTGCGCAGCTTTGCCAGCAGTTGCGGGCGCATCGTCAGCTCGATGGCGTGGCGCTGGCCGTAGTCGAAACCGATCGTCTCGACCCGTTCATACCGGTCCAGTGCCCAGGCCAGGCACGTTGTCGAATCCTGCCCACCGCTGAACAGTACAAGGGCGCCATCGCTTTTCATATTGCAATCTTTCTATTAAATCTGACCACTTCGCTGACCACTTCCGGGGCGGGTGTTATCGGAACGCCATCTGGGGCGTTTATCCAGTAACATCGGCGTATTTGCTCAACTGCTGGTTACTCAACGTTATTGAGACCGCATCACCCGGAAGAAAAACGAATTTTGGCATATGTCGCGACAAAAGTAATGCAGCAGGTAGCGCTTGCCTGCGCCGCACTGGCCCTGCCCATGGCCGTGCTGGCCGCCGATGGCTTGCACTACAACGTGCGCATCAACGCGCCCGGCGATCTGGACGATCTGCTGGAGGAGAACCTCGACCTGCTGCGCTATCGCGGCAATCCCCGCACCGACCGCGAGCAGTTGCGCCGGCTCGTGCGCACGACGCCCCGGCAAGCCAAAGAGCTGCTGGCAACGGAAGGCTACTACAGTCCGGAAGTGACGGTGCGGCTCGACGACAGCGCGGCCACGCCCAACGTCGTCGTCGACGTCACGCCCGGCGAGCCGGTGCTGGTCGGGTCCGTCGAGATCGTGCTGAACGGCTTCGAGTCCACCAGCGAGTCGCCGTTCGACAAGGAAGCGCTGCGCGCCAGCTGGCCGCTGGCCGAAGGCGAAGTGTTCCGCCAGGGCGACTGGGAACGGGCCAAGCGCGCCATCGTGCGCGCCGTCGTGCAGACGCGCTATCCGCGTGCGCAGCTGACGGAGAGCGTTGCCACCGTCGATCCCGACACCCACCGCGCCCTGCTGCGCGTGGCATTGGACAGCGGACCAGAGATGCGTTTCGGCGAACTGAAGATCGAGGGGCTGAAGCGCTATCCCGAATCGATCGTCCGTAACCTCAATCAGATCAAGCCCGGCGACGTCTATGACGAAGCGGCCCTGCAGGCCTTCCAGGCGAAGCTGCAGGACACGGGTTATTTTTCCGGCGTCGAAGTCAGCGCCGACCTGAACGCGCTGATCGCGCAGCAGCGCGACGCGGCCGAGGACAAGCAGGCCGGCACCGCGCCGCCGGCCACCATGCCGCCACTGCCGCTGCTGGTGCGCGTGGTGGAGAACAAGGCCAAGAACGTCAGCGTCGGCGTCGGTGTCTCCACCAATACGGGTGCGCGCACGTCGCTGTCCTACGACGACCTGTCGATCTGGGGCCTGCGCATGAAAAGCGCGCTGACCATCGAACAGAAGAAGCAGAACGCCCATGCCGACTTCTTCTTCCCGACCACGCAGGACGGCTACAACGACAGCTTCGGCGCGGCCCTGAATCGCGACGACATCGAAGGCGAGACGATCCGCGCCGCGTCCATCTACGGCAAGCGCGCCTGGGGCACCCCCACGCTGGAACGCAGCATCTCGGTCGAATACCTGAACGAGTCGCGCTCGATCGCCGGCGCCGAGCCGACGCACGCCATGAGCCTGCCGCTGACGTACGCCGTCACGTGGCGCAAGCTGGACAACCTGATCTTCCCCACCAAGGGCTATGTGCTGAACGCCACGGCCGGTGGCGCCGTGCTGCCCGTGCTGACGGACGAGAAATTCATCCGCGCCACGGCGCGCGGCATCACCTACCGCCCGCTGAATGCAAAGAACCTGTTCATCTTCCGCGGCGAACTGGGCGTGCTGGGCTCCGGCAGCAAGGCTGGCGTGCCGGCCACGTACCTGTTCCGCGCCGGCGGCGACAACTCCGTGCGCGGCTACGCCTACCAGGAACTGGGCGTGCGCGAAGGCGAAGCCACCGTGGGTGGCCGCTACCTGATGACGGCCAGCGCCGAATATCAATACTGGTTCAAGCCCACCTGGGGCGCGGCCGTGTTTTACGACACCGGCAACGCGGCCGACTCGCTGTCGGACATTCACCCGAAATCCGGCTATGGCCTCGGCGCACGCTATAAAAGCCCCGTGGGCCCGATCAATGTCGACGTGGCATATGGCCACGCCGTGCGCAAGGCCCGCCTGCACTTCTCACTGGGATTCACTTTCTGATGGCCGGCACCGATACTCAAGATCCGCAAGACAACCCGACAGCGCCAGCGCCCAAACAGCGCCGCTGGCTGCGCCGCACGCTGATCGGCGCCGGCGTGACCGTCGTCGTGCTGGGCGGCGCCGTCTGGCTGCTGGGCCGCGAGACCACGCTGCAGCAGATCGCGGCGCGCGTGGCGAAGGCCAGCGGCGGCTCCGTCACGCTGACCGGCGTCACCGGTTCGCTGTACGATCACATGCACATCGGCCGCCTCGTCTACAAGGGCGAAGGCAGCACGATCACGGCCGACAATATCGATATCGACTGGTCGCCGCTGCAGTTCTTCTCCGCCGGGATCGAGATCAGCAAGCTGCGCGTGGCGAGCGTGCTGTCGCAAAGCACCGGGCCATCGAAGCCGCTGACGATGCCGGAGAAGCTGGCGCCGCCGTTCCGCATCAGCGTGGCCGATGCGGCGCTGGCGAAGCTCGTGCTGGTCGATGAAAAAGGCGCCCGCAACGAAATCGATGCCGTACACGCCGAGCTGTATGGCGACAAGACGCGCTGGCAGCTGAAAAACGCCGGCGCGCTGACGGCGTTCGGCAAGGTGGGCGCCGATGCCACCGTCGGCGCGCAGAAGCCCTACGCGTTGCAGGGCACCGCCAGCCTGAGCGAGATTCACTACGCCGCCGGGCAAGCGCCGGCCCGGCTGACGGCCGCCGTCTCGGGCAACCTGGCGCTGATGACGGTAGCGGTGAAAGGCACGTCCGCCAATGCCAACGGCGACGGTGTCGCCACCATCGCGCCGTTCGACAAGATCCCGTTGCGCACGGCGGACCTGCGCGCCTACGGCGTCGATCCGTCGCGCTTCGAGTCCGCCTGGCCGAAGGCCTCGCTGAACATGGAGCTGAAGGCCAATATCGGCAATGGTGAAAACGTCTCCGGCAACCTGGCGCTGACGAATACCGCCGCGCCGGGCCCGATCGACCAGGGCCTGCTGCCGCTGCGCGCCGTGACGGCGCGCCTGGGCGGCACGCTGACGGCGGCGGCGCTCGACACGCTGCTGATCGACCTGGGCGCGGCCGGCAAGTTTACGGGCGGTGGCAACGTGCACCGCACCGGTCCCGATGGCGGCATCGACACGGCCGCATTCCAGCTGCACACCGACCGCATCGACCTGCACGCAATCCACGGCAGCGCCAATCCGACGGCGATCGCCGGCGACATCGGCGCCCGCAGCACCGGGGAAAAGCAGGCGTTCGACGTCAACCTGGCCGAGAAAAACCTGCGCCTGGCCGCCAAGGCGACGCTGGACGGTTCCATCGTCCACATCTCGCAGGCGCGCCTGCAGGCGGGGCGCGGCAGCGTGAACCTGACGGGCCAGGCCAGCCTGAAGGACGACAAACCGTTCAAGGTGGCGGCCACGGTCGATCACTTCGATCCGGCGGCACTGGGCGCGTTTCCCGAGGCCGACCTGAACGCGGCGCTGAACGCCGCCGGCAAGCTGGTACCGGCATGGAACCTGGGCGCCGACTTCACGATCCGCCCCAGCCGCCTGTTAGGCCAGCCGCTGGCCGGCAGCGGCAAGCTGCATGCGGATGCGCAGCACCTGACCGACATCGCCGCCACCCTGGCGCTGGGCCAGAACACGGCGCAACTGAACGGCGACTTCGGCCTGCCCGCCGAACAGCTGCGCTGGAAAGTCGATGCGAAGCAGTTGTCTGCCGTGCGCAGCGACCTGGCCGGCGCCGTCGCGGCCAACGGTATCGCCACCGGCGGCTATGCGGCGCCACGCACATCGTTCGACGCAGAAGCACGCGGCCTGGCGATGACGGGTGCGAAAGTGCGCGCTCCCGACAGCCTGATACGGGCATCGGGGCAGTTCGCGCTGGCGGGTAAGGACAAGAAGCCCGAGATCACGCTGGCCGGCAGCGTCGCCAAGGTCAACCCGGCCGCATTCGCCGCCGAGGCGCCGACGGGCAGCCTGAATGCCGACTTCTCCGGCAACGCGCGGCTGGCCGCCGACTGGCGCGCCAACGTTGATTTGAAGCTGCAGCCGGCATCCACGCTGCAGGGGGCACCATTGACCGGTTACGCGAAAGTGGTGGCCGATCACGTCCACGTCGACAATGCGGACGTGGACCTGCATCTGGGTCCGAACGCGTTGCAGGCCAAGGGCGCATTCGGCGCGCCGCGCGACCGGCTGGACTGGAAGCTGGACGCGCCGCAGCTGTCCAGCCTTGGCCCCGGCTTCGGCGGCGTGCTGCGCGGCTCGGGCACGGCGGGCGGCACGATGGACAAACCGCAGCTGTCGTTCGGCCTGGAAGGCAATACGCTGCGCTTCCTGACGCAGCACCAGATCCGCACCTTGAAGGCCACGGGCACCTTGGGCAATGTCGACGCGCTGGTCGCCGACATCGACGTGGCCGGCTACACGGGCCCCGGCATCACGCTGGACCGCGCCCGCCTGCAAAGCAGCGGCACCAAGGCGGCGCACACGTTCCAGCTGACGGCGGCCAATCCCGACTTCGACGCGGCGATGCGCATCCGCGGCGGCTTCGCGGCCGACACGTGGACGGGTGCCATCGAAACGCTGCAGAACCGCGGCCGCTTCGCCCTGAACCTGCAGGCGCCGGCACCGCTGCGCATCGCCGCGCCGAAAGGCCGTGGCGTGATGGGCCTGGCGGACCCGGAGCAGATCGCGCTGACGAATGCCGTGATCGCCCTGCCGGACGGCAGCATCCGCGTGGAGAACCTGGAAAAGCACGGCACGCGCTGGAAGAGCCGCGGCGCGGCCGCCGGCGTGCCCGTCAATTATCTGGCGCAGTTGTCCCGGGAATGGCGGCGCAACGTCAAGTCCGACCTGACGCTGGGTGCCAATTGGGCCGTCGAACTGGCGGCCCCCGTTGCCACCGGCGCCGCACCCGCACTGGACGGCTCGGTGCAGGTGTTCCGCGAGAAGGGCGACATCGTCGTCACCGGCGGCGAGAAGCCGTTCGCGCTGGGCCTGACGCAGTTGCAGGCCGGCGTCAACGTGGCCGGCAATGCGCTGCGCGTCAACGTCGCGCTGGACGGTGCGCGCGCGGGCCAGATCAAGCTGGATGCGACGGCGCAGCTGCGCAATGGCCGTATTCCGAGCGACAGCCCGCTGAACGCCAGCGGCACGATCAACATCCCGTCGATCGCCTGGCTGGCGCCGCTGGCCGGCATGGAGGGCCTGGAACTCGATGGCGCATTGAAGGGCGCATTGTCCGGCAACGGTACCGTCGGCGCCCCGGCCCTGAACGGCGACGTGACGGGGTCGAACCTCGTCGTCAACTGGGCCGAGCAAGGCGTCCGCCTGCGCAACGGTCAATTGCAGGCGCAGGTCGCCGGCGACCGCCTGGCGGTGCAGCGCCTGCACTTCGAGGGCCGCACGGGCCGCGCCGATGCGGAAGGCTGGGCGCGACTGGCGAATGGCGAGGCGACGATGCAGCTGAAACTGACGGCGGACAAGCTGGAAGCCCTGTCGCGCCCGGACCGCACGCTGGTGCTGTCCGGCGAGAGCACGCTGGTGCGCGACGCCAAACGCTTCCAGTTGAACGGCAAGTTCCGCGCCGACCGGGGCGATATCGAACTGCCGTCGGAAAGCACGCCGACGATCAGCGACGACGTCGTCATCCTCGGCCGCACCAAGCCCACGATCAAGGAGGCGGCCGAATCGATGCCGCTGAACGTGGACCTGGAAGCGGACCTGGGCGACGATTTCCGCCTGCGCGGCAAGGGCCTGGATGCGTATCTCGCCGGCGCGGTGCGCGTGCGCGTGGCGGACCGCCGCCCGCCGCGCATCAACGGCAGCATCCGCGTGGCCAGCGGCACCTATGCCGCCTATGGCCAGAAGCTGGCGATCGAGCGCGGCGTCATCAACTTCACGGGGGCGTACGACAACCCCGGCCTGAACATCCTGGCCGTGCGCAAGCGGCCGGAAGGCACGGAGACGTCGGAGACGAACGTGGAGGCGGGTGTCGAAGTGCGCGGCACGGCGCTGGCGCCGCAGGCCCGGCTGGTATCGACGCCGAGTGTGCCGGACAGCGAGAAGCTGTCGTGGCTCGTGCTGGGCCATGGCACGCAGGACATGGCCGGCAACGAGATGGGATTACTCAGCACCGCGGCGGGAGCGCTGTTCGGTGGCAAAGGCGGCGGCAGCCTGGCCAACAAGGTGGGACTGGACGAGCTGGGCGTGGGCCAGGCCACGGGCAGCAGCGGCAATGCGAAGGGACTGGAAAATACCGTCGTCACCGTCGGCAAGAAGCTGTCGTCGCGCGCTTACCTGAGCTTCGAGCAGGGTGCCGGCACGGCCACGTCGCTGGTCAAGCTGCGCTACAAGCTGAACCAGCGCATCACGCTGCAGTTCCAGACGGGGACGAACAACGCGCTGGACGTGCTGTATTCCTGGGCGTTCGATTAGAAATAGCGGCAGCGGGCCGCAAACATCAATCAACCCAACGGCTGAGAGCCGGGGTCAGACCCGCCGGGTCTGACCCCAGTTCCTGGTCCCGGGTTACAAAAAAAGCCTGCGGTCCGCTGTCCCCGAAGTTGATCCGAAATGCTCGAACCCCACCTCCGGCTTATGATCCGGCACCGGATCGTCCTGCTCCAGCGGACCTTCCGAATGATGCGGATGGCCCGGTTGCGGATCCGGCATCGGTTCGTCCACCGGTACCGGCAAGTCCGGCGCCCGGTGCGCTTCGATGGCGGGCTCGCTGATCCAGTCGCCGCGGCGTCCGATCGTGAATGGTTCCATGGTTCCTCCGTCGTCGTTGAGGCCACAAGTTATCACGGACCCCGTTTTCGCGCCGCAGCGTTACAATTTCACCCCCCGTACACTTTTACCTGACGCCGACACACTCCATGCTGACGACCACCCTAGCGCTGCTGATCCTGATTCCGCTGCTGATCTGGCGCATCTATTCCCGCGTCAAGCGCATCTTCGTGCGGCAGGAGTCGCTGCTGTGGCGGCACACGCTGGGCGCGACGCTGTTCCCGCTGCTGCTGCTTGCCGCGGCGGTCTCGCTGCTGCCCGATACCTTTGCGCTGGCCTGCTTGGGCGCCGGCGCGCTGGGCGGCGCCTGGCTGGGCGTATTCGCGCTGAAGAAGACGCGCATGGAAAACCTCGGCCGGCGTTTCTTCTTCAAGCCGTATGACCGCTTCGGCATCGTCCTGTGCCTGCTGTTCGCCGCGCGCGTGCTGCACATCGGCGTCGAGATCTACATCAACCGCCAGTCCGAGGTGCCGCAGCCGCTCAGCCAGGAGATGGTGCTGCACCAACCGCTGTCGCTGGTGCCGTTCGGCCTGCTGATCGCGTACCTGGCCGCATTCTCGATCGGCATGCTGCGCTGGCGCCGTGCCCAACCGACGCTGCCGGAGGTGGAATGACCACGGTGTCCCTGCTGCCGCAAGAGCCGCGCGTTGCCGATCCCGCCCGCCAGCAGATGCTGACGGAACGCTTCCTGCTGCCCGAGCTGGCGTCGCTGCGCGCGCTGTTCGTGCAGCTGCGCGCCCATGTCGACGTCGAACTGGCGCAACGCTATCCCGTCCACCTGGGCCAGCCCTACCCGGCCGGCCGCTGTCGGGAAATTTCAACCGCGATGCAGGGAGCACTGGCGGCGCTGGATTTCACCACGCTGCAACCGCGCCCGGCCGACGGCTACCGCGCACTCGTCCGGTTCCTGCAAGGCGGCGGCAACGCGCGCGTCGTCTGGGGTGCGCAGCATGGCAAGACGCTGCGTCATGTGCTGCTGTTCGGGACCCTTTGTATCGACGGCGCGCAGGACAGCGCGGATACTTCCCTGCCGCCGCTGGCCCTGACGCCGTTTTCCCGCATGGGCCTGACGCCGATCCACGACCACCGCCAGTTCGCATTGCTGGCGGGCCGCGTGGGCGGGGCACACGTCTTCCCGAATCACGTGTTGCCCGAGCTGGCGCCGTATGCGCCGCTGCTGGTCATGATCCCGGGCGGCAGTGTCCAGCTGGCGGCGGATACGCCGTACATGCTGGCGCTGGCGCGGCGCAGCGGTTTCACGTCCAGCGCCGGGGCGCTGACGTTGCCCGGCATGCCGGATCACCTGTTCCGCGTCACGGCGCAAACGCTGATGGCCGCGGGCTTCGACGTTGCCGAGGATGCGGCGCAAGGCAGGATGGCGGGACTGGAGCGCTGCGGCCAGTACCGCGACGCCGGTGCGCGCAAGGCCGACGCACAGCAGGAGGCGGCCGCTGTCGCGCTGGACAAGGCCAACCGCGCGCTGCACATCCTTACCGTGGCGGTACAACCGGCCAGGCGGCAGGCCTAGTACAGGGAGCGCAGCGCGCTTTCGAGCGTCGGATAACGGAAGCCGAAGCCGGCCTGCTGCAAGCGCCGCGGCACGACGTTCTGGCCTTCCAGCAGCAGGTCGGCCTGTTCTCCCAACAACAGGCGCACCGGCCACGCGGGCGTGGGCAGCAACGCGGGGCGGTGCAGCAGCGTGGCCGCCGTGCGCACGAACTGCGCCTGCGTCGTGCCCTCGGGTGCCGTGAAGTTCCAGGCTCCCGCGACCGGTTCCGTGGCGCCGCGGCGTGCCAGCCAGGCCAGCGCGCGCAGCAGGTCCGCGACGTGGATCCACGACAGGCGCTGGCGCCCGCTGCCCATCCGCCCGCCGATACCCAGCTTCACTGGCATCAGCATCGCCGGCAGCGCGCCGCCGTGGCCCAGCACGAGCCCGAACCGGGTACGCGCCACCTGCACGCCGTATTCCGCTGCGCGCGCAGCTTCCGCTTCCCACTCCTGGCACAACGCCGACATGAAGACCGGTTGCGGCGGACTCTCTTCCGTCAGCGCCGTGGCGTCATCCTGCCGCTGCACGCCGTAGTAGCCGATGGCCGATGCCGACAACAGCAGCCGGGGTTTGTTCTCCACCGCCGCGATCCAGTCCACCACGCGCCGCGTCAACGCGACGCGGCTGGCGCGCAGCACGGCCTTGCGTGCGGGCGTCCAGCGGTGGCCGAGGATGCGGGCACCAGCGAGGTTGACGACGATGTCGACGCGGGTCGTTGCCGTCAGCGCGGCCAGATCGGCAACGCACCGCACGTTCGCGCCCAGCATGCGTGCCGCGCGCGCCGGATCGCGCGTCAGGGCAATGACGTGCTGGCGGTCGGCCAGCAGCGCGGCCACGAGCTGGCGGCCGACGAAGCCCGTGGCGCCGGTTACCACCACCGTCTGGCCCCGCGCGCCGAAACTCAGGTCATCGGCGACGCTCATCCGGCGCCTCCTTCAGGTAGGGGCTGGGGCGACAGACATTGTCATCGCATTGCGGCGCCGCCGCTGACAAGCCGAGGAACCGCGAAACGCGGTAGCGATGCCGGGCAAACTGGCCGTACGCCCACGCCAGCGGCGGGCGCAGCGCACGCACGCGCAGCGGCAGCACCACCCACCCCAGGCCGACCAGTGAATACGCCGCCTGCATGCTGTCCAGCCCTTTCAGCACCTTGCCGTCCCGCGTGACCGAGTGGAGCTGCGCCTGCAGCGCGGCCATGTCGGTGCCGGGCGGGAAGGCATCGAAGCCGGGCGCCGCGATGTCGATAAACGCCAGCGCGCCGCGCCGGTCGCGACCGCGCAATGCCCGTACTTCCGCCGTGCAGAAGGCGCAGGCTCCGTCGAAATAGATCGTCAGTTCGGTCATGGTTCCCCCTTGTTACAGCAGTTTGGCGACCTTGCCGCCCATCGTCAGGAAGCGCTTCAGCGTGGCCGGCGGCAGGTGCTTGTAGTCGTCGTAGCTGTCGGTCAGCATCTCGAGGAACTCCAGCACCTGCGCCATGCGCTGGCGCGTGGCGTCCTCCATGCCGCGGTCCCCTTCCGCTTCGATGGCGCACTGGCGCAGCACCGTCAGTGTCGGGTCGATCTCGCGGCGCTTGCGCTCCTCGACGATGGTGCGAAAGATCTCCCACACGTCCTGCAGCGCCACGAAATGATCGCGCCGGTCGCCCAGCACGTGCGTCACCTTGATCAGGCCCCAGCTTTGCAGCTCCTTCAGGCTGTTGCTGACATTCGAGCGCGCCACCGCCAGCGTCTCGACGATCTGCTCCGCATTCAGCGGCGCATTCGCCAGGAACAGCAGCGCATGGATTTGCGCCACGGTGCGGTTGACACCCCAGCGGGTGCCCATCTCGCCCCAGTGGAGAATGTATTTCTGTTCGGTCGGGCTCAGGGTCATCGTTATTTCTTCAATTTCTGTAATTACAGAAATGATAGACCAACTACACTGTTTGTCAATGCAGTGCAACGCAGCTTTGGAGCAAGTCACGCTCTACCCGATATATATAGGCACTAAAGTAGCCTTTTTACGGCGCGACGCGGGCATTTAAGTGATACTATCCTGCATAAATGACCTCCTTGACCTGTCACCTTCAAGTTCACATCGATCACGCTTGGCGGGACGCGGCAGTGCTCGACCTGACGGGCGGGCACGACAGGGGCATCGCCGCCGCAACATGGTTCGCGTACTCGCCCGAGTACGTGCTCGCATACTGGGGCAGGCATGACGCGGCGGCTCTTTCCGCAGCGGCGCCTGTCCCGCTTCGATCGAGAAGCGATGGACGGCCACGTCATCCGTCACGGTCAGGAGAGCATCGCATCGCTATGCGGAATCGCCGGGTTCGGCGCCGCGCCGTCGCACAACGAAGTTTGTCGTCGTCTGAGTGACATGGTCACCGATCCAGTGCATGAAATCGTCGAATACATCAAGCGCGACATCGCCAATGTCGCGCTGGGAAACCGCGACAACCATGCGCGCAACACCGCACTCCGGCGCAGCCCTGACGGAACCGTCGGGCTGACACCGCTGTTCGATTTCGCACCGATGTGGCTCCACCCCGACGGCATCGCCCGCCGCATGCGGTGGCTGAAGGATGACGGCGGCGCGCCGAACTGGATGAGTGCGATCGACCAAGCCAGCGAGGCCGCACATCTGGACAGCAGGTTGGTACGCGCAGGCGTGCAGACGATGGCTGCGCCACTGGCAAAGCTGTTCGACGAGGCGCGGGCGTTGGGTATCGAGGAACGCTATCTGGCACCGTTGATACAGCCATGGCAGAACGCTTGCCGGCAACTGGAGGCGCTGTAATGGACCGCCGTTACAAACCCCTGGCCCCCGCCGAAACGCTGGCAGCCCGGCGTGCCTTGACGGAAGAGCTGGCAGCCGAGCCCGCGACACCGATCCCGGTCGTGGTGCGAAAAATCCGCACCGCGCTGCGGCTGACCATCGCCGAGTATGCGAAATTATGTGGCGTCTCCGCACGGGCCCTGGCCGATATCGAGCGGGACGTAACGAGCCCGACGCTGGTAACCGTCGAGAAGCTGCTGCGGCCGATGGGATTGCGTGCGGGCGCTGTATCCGTCACCGGCTCGGCTGCGGCACGCGTTCAGCCGAGCACGCTTCCGGCTCCGCAAGAGCGCAGCCGGATCAACGTCGAAGAACCATGGGAGGTCAACTACTGGTGCAAGGAACTAGGCGTCAGCGAAGCTGAGCTGCGCGCGGCGGTGAAAGCGGCCGGGACGCCAGTCGCCGCGGTCCGGCGCCAACTCGGGAAATGAAGTGCTGACGTCACGGCCCTGACTCACGGGACAGCCCGCCCAGGCGCAATGAAAAAAGCCGCGCAATGCGCGGCTTTCAGTATTACGCGGCAGCCTGCTCGGGCTTGCGCCGCTGCAGCACGAAGATCGGCTGCGCCCACTGCGTGTCCTTCTTTTTCTTGCTCGTGATGAGCGTCAGTTCGGAAGGATCGTAGACGTCCGTGTTGTGCGTCAGCGGTGTCGTCATCAGGTACTGCGCGTCCGTGTTCTTCAGGAACTCGCCGACCAGCTGGATGTTGCGGATGTCCAGGTGGGCAAACGGTTCGTCGATGAACACGAAGCCGCCGGAGCCGTCCTCCGACTTCAACAGACCAATCAGCAGCACCAGCGACTTCATGACCTGCTGGCCGCCGGAGGCTTCGCCGTCGTTCATGCCGATGACGCCCTTTCCGTCGAATTTGAAGCGTACGTGCAGGCCCGCTTGCGACAGCAGCAGGTCGTCGTTCTCCAGTTTCACCGGGTCGGCGTGCACCTCGATGTTCGCCAGCTCGCCCAGTTCCTTGATGTTCTTGGCGTACTGCTTGATCGTGTAGCGCAGCCGCTCGATGTACGCGCCGCGCGCGTTGGCCGTGGCCTCGATGGCGCGGTTGTTCTGGTAGCGACGTTCTTCCGTTTCCGATTTGCGCGACGACAGCTGTTCGTTCAGGCGCTCGTACTGGTCGATCACCGTTGCATCAAGCTCCCAGTTGTCGCGCGCCAGGCTCGCCTGCAGGCTGGCGATACGGAGGTCGACCTGGTGCGCGTTCTGGTGCTGGTCGACCAGCGCCAGGCGCCGCGCCGGACGGCGCCATGCCCCCGGCAGGTGACGCCACTGGCGGCGCAGCGCCAGCAAGGCCCTAGCGTGGTCGCTGCGCTGTTCCAGCTGACGCTTGTAGTTCAGGCGCATGCCCGCTTCCGCTTCCGACAACGCCATGCGCGCCGACTGCCACGACGAATCGGCGCGCGTGCGCGCCACCGTCGCGTTCTTCATCAGGCCTTGCAGCTCGCCCAGGCGCGTACCCACTTCGAGGCGCTCAGAACGCAGCGGCACGGCGGTGCGGGCTGCTTCGTCGAATTCGTCGGCACGGGCCGACAGCTCCTTGACGGCATCGACGCCGGCCACGCGCGCCTTCAGCGCACTGGTCTCGGAGGCGAGTTTACTGATCTGCAGCGTAAATTTATCTTCTTCCGCTTCCAGCGCCGGCAGGTTGCGCGCAATCGCTTCCTGGCGCTGGGTACGGCCGGCGGAACCGAAGCGGTAACGCGAGACTTCGACGAACAGCGAACGGCCGCCGCGGCGTTCCTTGTGGTACGCGTCCGGCGTGATCCACTCCTCGATATTGCCGAGGCGGGCGCCCTCTTCCACCGAGTCCACGCGCGTGATGCGCGAGAGCTGGTCGATCAGCCATTCCGGCGCGCGCGCAGTGAAGCGCACCACCGACAACAGGCTCTGGTTCTTCGGCTCGTGCGCCTTGACGCATTCGGGCACGATGAAGTGACGATAGCGTTCCTTCTCGGCGAGACGGTACGCGGCCGACGCGTCGGACGCGTTCTCCAGCAGCACGACCGAGGCATAACCGCCCAGCACACCTTCGACGGCGCCCTGCCATTTCGGATCCGTCACCTCGACGATATCGGACAGCATCGCATGCGGGATGTTCGCATCGCGCAGCGCGCGACGCATGGCGCGCACATTTTCCGGCTCCGGCATGGCCGTCTTGCCCTGCAGGGCGGCGATCGTCGCCTTGTCGGTGGCGATGCGCGACGACACAGCGTCGCGCGACGCGCGCAGCTTGCCCAGCTCCGCTTCCTTCTCTTCCAGCTGCGCCGCCACGTCCGCCACGTCGGCACCGGCCTCGCTGGCGAGCTTCTGCAGGCGCGACTTCTGTTCGATCAGGCTGTCCAGCGGCTTGAGTTTCGCGTTCAGCAGGGCCAGGCGGCTTTGCAGCGCCGTCGATTCCTGCTCGAGGACCGTCTCCTGCTGCTGCGCATCCTGCAGCAGCTTGGCCTGGCGCTCGACCTCCTTGCGCCGGTCCGTGATCACCTGGTCGACCTGCGACAGCGGCTTCTTCGCTTCGCGCAGCTGGCGGCCGACATTGTTCGCCTTCTCGCGCGCCTCGTGATATTCCAGCGACGGCAGCACTTCTTCCTGCAGGTTGCGGCGTTCCTTGTGCAGCGTTTCCCACTGATGGTAGTTGGCCACGCGCAGGCGCAGCGCTTCCAGGTTCGCACGCGAGCCGTCCAGCTCCGCTTCGAAGCGCTTCAGTTCTTCTTCCGTGTCGCGCTGGTGGCGCTTGGCCTCGTCGTACGCGTCCAGCACTTCCTTGTCGCCGAACACCTGGAACACGAGATCCAGCAACTGGCGTGGCGCGTACTCGCACAGCTTGTCCGTTTCGCCCTGCTCCAGCGCCAGCACTTTCGCCATCGCCGGCGACAGGCCCGCACTTGCCAATCGCTTCCTGTAGTTCTCGACGCCGAGCCAGTCGTTCGCTTCCGTGACTTCCTCGATCTCGACGTTCCCCGGCCGCATCAGGTACTGGCGCTTCCAGTCGCCGCCGTTCTTCTGGATCTGGCAGAACAGCGTGACTTCGTCCTCGGCAAAGAAGCCGCTGGCGCGGAACGGCCGGTTCGACAGCTGGCGGCCGGACGGCTTGTTGTCGACCACGGCGCGCAGCCAGGCGCTTTGCTGGCCCGAGTGGCGGGCATAGTGTTTATACGTGCGTCCCATCGAGCAATCGAGGCCGAACAGCGTGCGCAGCGCGTCCAGCAACGTCGTCTTGCCGGAGCCGTTCTGGCCCGCGATGGTGATGATCTTCGCATCGAGCGGGATGTTCTTGATGCGCTGCCAGTAATCCCAATGGACCAGTTCTAGCGATTTGATATGGAACATGGGTCAGCTTTCGTTCGGTGGTTCTGGGGTTTCGGCGTTGTCGTCGCCATTGCCTTCGGCGGCGGCACGCGCGGCGGCGGCGTCCAGCACGGCCGCTTCCACTTCGCGCGCCATCGTGGTGGCGTCGCGCGAAGCCTTGCCGGCACGGGCAGCGTCGTTGGCGGCAGCCGCTTCGGCCAGCGCCGCGCGCGGGATGTGCACGACCTGCGCCGGTGCGCGCTTGAACACGTCGGCCAGCGCGCCGTTGATGATGCGTTCCTTCAGCAGGTCGGTATCCATCAGGAGGTCCAGCAGCGGGCCCTCGACGATGATGTCGCCGCGCCGTTCGATGAAGCCCAGCTTCGACAGGATGCCCAGGTTCATGTCCATGCGCGTCTTCTTGCCCAGCTTGTCGCCGAAGTCGGCCAGCAGCGCCTTGTACGGAATGCCGATCGACGTGTCTTCCGCGCGCGGCACGGGCTTCTCGGTGCCGAACATGTCGTTCTGGTCGTCGTCCGCGTGCTGGTGCGTTTCCTGGCGTTCTCGCTTGGGCAGGATGATCAGCGCCCACAGTACGACCAGCAGCGCGACGCCGTCGCGGGCCAGGCCGAAGTTATTGTTCTGCCACGTGTCGCGCGCGCCGAAGATTTTCGGCTCGATCGTGCGGTGCAGCGCCAGCGTGACGTGGTCGGCATACACGTTGTCCAGCAGTTTCAGGCCGGTCGCCATCAGACGCGCGTCCACCTCGATGCGGAACTGCTCGTCCGACAGCGCGCGCTTGACCAGCTTGTCGTCGCGGCGCAGGGTCTGATGCGTCAGGAGGCGCGCGATCAGGATTTGGGAATCGTCATTCATCGGCCTTGCCGCTTTCCAGGTCTAGTGAGAGGGATGCCAGGGTCATTGCCGCCACTTCGAGGTCGGGCAGCTGCACCATGGTGTCGCTCGGTGTAAAGGTGATCGGCAGGCGTGCCAGTTCGGCTGTCGCGCCCTGCAGGCTCGCTTCGGATGCGTCGCCCAGCAGCGGCAGCAGCGAGGCGCGGTACGACGCCACGGCGAAGCTGGCCGGCAGCAGCGACTCGTGCGCCGGAATCTCTTTCGGCGACTCGGCGGCGATGCTGGGGAAGTTGTTCAATGTGGCGAAGTCGGACAGGCGCGCCAGCCAGTCGTCCAGCTCCTTGGCCATCAGCGGCGTGTCGTTGATCGTCGTCGGCGCATCCGTCCCGGACGGCAGGCCGCCCACGGCGGAGACGGCGCGCTCCGTCAGCAGCTCCGTTTCGGCCACGTCGATCATCTCGGCCGGCGTGATGAACAGCGGTTTCACCGGCTGGTCGATGGCGTCTTCGGCCAGCGACGCCAGGTCTTCGTGCGCCAGCAGCCAGCGCTTGATGTCGGTCGTGGACAAGCCGGACTGACCCAGGTGCACGCGCTGGCGCTCGATCTGGTTCAGCGCGCGCGAGAACATGCCCTGCATGTTCAGCAGCGCGCTTTGCGCCCGGCCGATGGCCTGGGCGGCGCGGTGCGTCGCGTGGTCCGCGTTTTCGTCGGTCGTGATGGCGCGCAGTATCTCGGAGACCTTCTCGACCCAGTCGCACGCCGTGTGCCATTTGGCCTGCGACTCGCGCAGGCGGAATTCGGAACCGG
>Ga0265797_10003814_pt1 | contig 23717 bp, 20 predicted proteins | sample P2T30metagenome_FD_192433 | JGI IMG/M metagenome (GOLD analysis project Ga0265797, IMG submission 192433) | Plant litter microbial communities from East Loma Ridge, Irvine, California - P2 T30 | ecosystem: Environmental > Terrestrial > Plant litter > Unclassified | place: USA: California... | reverse complement strand
AGACGATGCTCAGCACGATTAGATGGCGTATGTTTGTAGCCTTTGATGAGCGCATGCTTTGAAAAGTGAGCTTTACGGCCTAGACCGAGAATGATATCCATTCACAATTTACCCTAAGATATTTATACGCTTGCCCTATTGTGATGTTATGTGGCTGGCCAGGGTGGGTTTTGTTTTTGTTCCTTCCACCTGTTCGTTTAACGCAAGTGACTGCCTTCTCCAATCGGCTGGTCCGTGCCTTACTGTCAACAGGTCTGTCTTCAACCTTCTTACTACGCAGGGCAGGCATCACTTCAAAATCATCACCGTTGTCACACTCTCATTGATGGCGTCCCAACAGACGGGGATTACTCCGCCACCAAAACGCCGCAAGCTTGATGACGATGCCTCGAACCAGGAAGTCGCGGAGCCTGCCGTTCACGCAAGTCTCAACAAGCCAATAAGCCCACCACTATCACGTCGCAAAAGTCCTGAGCCACCGTCGTTCACGCCGACTTGGAACTTCGATAGCATACCTGAACAAACATTGGCGTCGCGCCCGGCTGGACTAACCACGAATCAGCCACCAGATAACGAAAGTAGTCGCAAAGAGGAAACACGGTTTCTGCCTTCGCCTATACAACTGACCAAAATTGAGAAGCTGTCTGCACACCAGAATGTCGACGCTGTGAGTTTGTCAGATTTGTTGGGTGACCCTCTGATCAAAGAATGCTGGAACTTCAACTTTTTGTTTGATCTGGATTTTGTCATGTAAGTGCATGCTCAAGACAATTGCCACATGAGTTCCACTAATGGTGTCGTCTAGGCAGCACTTCGATAGCGATGTGAGGGATATGGTCAAAGTAAAGATCATACATGGCTTTTGGAAGCGGGTGAGAGATGCCCCGTATACACTCTATGTGAGACACACACTGACTTCGTAATACGGATCTTCTAGGATGATAGTAACAGAATTTCCTTGTTCGTGAGTTCCCTGACTCCGTGTCTAATTTGTAGATTTTAACGAAGACTTAGGAAACAGCAGAACAATATCCTAATATCGAGCTGCTGAGCGCATATATTCCAGATCCTTTTGGCACCCGTCAGTAACGCTCATGTACGAACCACGTGTGAGACATACACTGACTTCCTACACGCATATTCAGATCACTCAAAGATGCTTATCCTCTTCCGACATGACGATACTGCGCAGGTTGTCATTCATACAGCCAATATGATCTACCGCGACTGGGCCAATATGACACAGGCAGTGTGGAAGTCGCCATTGTTGCCTGTTTCAGTCAAGGCAGCAACTCCACAGATAGATCCTCTTGAGGTCCACCCTATTGGCTGCGGTGAACGCTTCAAAGTCGATTTACTGCAGTATCTTAGAGCATACGGGAAACGGTTGAATGGTCTGACTACACAACTCGCAGACTATGACTTTGCAAGTATCAGGGCAGCTTTCATCGGTAGTGCGCCATCACGACAGAAGCCTGCTGCAGCCAGTCCTTCGGTAACCTCATTTGGATGGCTAGGACTACGAGAAGTACTTTCTGGTATCCCCGTTTCGAGATCGAAAGACGACTCGCGCCCTCACATCGTTACCCAAATATCCTCCATAGCGACATTGGGTGCAACACCGACGTGGCTCTCGAACTTCCAATCAGTGCTTGCCCGTTGTTCGACAGCCAAAATTGTTATCTCGGAGAAACCCCCACCTTCTTTCACAAAGGCATCATCTTTCTTCGCCAAACGTGGGTCTAGCCCAGAAAAGTTGTCACCTAGATACAGTGTCATCTTCCCAACACCAGAAGAAATTCGCACCTCCCTTGATGGCTATGCGTCTGGTGGATCAATTCACTGGAAACTCCAATCAGCACAGCAACAAAAGCAGCTAGAGTACATGCATCCAACACTATGCCATTGGAAGCATGTATCTTCTGATGGTCTGCCGAAACGTCAGGCGCATCGTGGCCCCGCGGCACCACATATCAAGACCTACATACGCTTCGGCGACGAAGAGCATAGAACCATCGACTGGGCAATGGTGACGAGCGCCAACCTAAGCAAACAAGCATGGGGCGATGTAGTGAACAAGAAAGAAGAGGTCTGGATACAATCATGGGAAGCTGGTGTTGTTATCTGGCCTGGCCTATATGCTCAGACACAATCAGAAGAAGTCGCCGTGATCCCAGTGTTTGGAGCTGACACGCCTGAGCCTGCCGACCTTCCTGCCCTTAATTACAACGCAGAGATGGCAACAGAAGGAACGAAGTTGTTGGGGCCGGAGACTGTCGTAGGCTTCCGCATGCCGTACGATCTGCCGCTTCGTCCTTACAATGTTGAAGAGAAGCCTTGGTGTGCCACCATGCAATATCTGGAACCGGATAGGAATGGGCACGCTTGGGGCGGCTATGGGCGTTGATAACAGCACTATTGCAACCGCCGTGTAGAGTACGTGCAGATTCTTGGGCAATTTCGCTAGCAGCGTACTAGTACACTGACCATACGAGCACGTTGATGGAAGCATTTGTTGTCCTTGTACTTTCCAAGATTATATATAGCATAACACAGCCATGGTGATACTAAAGTCTCACGAGTGTCTCTCCGATCACCCGACGCTTATTTGTCGTGCTTGGCCAGTATCTCCTCGGCGGCCTTGACGTACTCGTCCTCGGCCTGCTTCTGCGTAGTGCCGGCATCGACGACCTCCTTCCACTTGTTGTATTTGGCCTTGCCCTAATCATGCTGTCAGTTTGTGTCGCTACATGGCTGTTCGAAGTTGCCCGGTGAGTGCAGGTATGGGGAATGGTATGTAGGCGGTATATTACGACGGAGAATACGGAGGAGTAGAGAAGGCATGCGAGAACATACAGCAAGATCAAACATGCCAGGCTTCTTGGCGTCGTTGATGTCTTTGCCCTCTGCTACCTTGGCGTACGCGTACAACTATAATCACACACAAGAGTTAGCATCTGAACTGGAGTCAAGTAGTACACTAGGCTAGAACGGGAAAGCCGAAACAAAAGAAAAGAAGGACGTACCTTTAGCTGTTCGTCATTGCTAGGACCCTGCTTGCCAGCCGCCTTGAGCTTCTCGCCCATGGCGCTGACCTTTTGGTAGGTCTGGGTGTACTTGGCTCCTGGCATTTTGGTCTATATTACAAGCATTAGCTCTCTCCATTTCGCTGTTCCAGGCAGTAGGTATCGGGCGCTTCTTACTGTAATACGTGTAGTTTGTAAAGGGTGTATAGAGATGTAGGTGGTTGTGGTGGACTAGTTGGAGAGAAGCTTGGGGCCTTGCTGGCTGGTAGCGGGGTCGAGATCAAGTTCGTAGTGGGGCACCTGCCCTATGACGTTTCCCGAAGGATACATCACATGGGACTTGCACACATGGACACTCCATCCACAGCTGTCGCTCACAAGATTATGCATGAATTTGTATTGGAAACCTATGAAATGTACTGTCTTCCTGTAAACGCCGTTGCAGCGCCCCGCTATATGCAGCCCTCAACGTTTATCATGTATCGTTTATCGCTTTCTTCTTGGGTATCACCTCTCCCGCCGTCTCTAATATGCGTGCAGTGAGCGTATGAGCTACCAGGCTAAGAGTTCCTCAACTGCTTATGTGCATGTGAAACTTCTTACGCAAAGTGAATAAGTTAGCAAATGATATTCTAGTGCACGCCGTTGACACCGTTAACACCATTGACACCGTTCACGCCGTTTACGCCATTTACGCCGTTGGTGGCTGGGGCCGATTCGAGCTTCTTCCGGTAAAGCTCTCCATCACATGCCCTAAGACGCTCTGCAGCCTGCTCTGGGGTGATGTCACGCTGAGGCTCGGCCATCATCTCGTAGCCAACTTGGAATTTGCGGACTGTGGCACTTCGCAGGAGCGGAGGGTAGAAGTGGATGTGGAAATGGCTGGACTCAATCTCATCAGCTGTGCCACTGAGAGGAGCCTGGTGAAGACCCATGCCTTGATTTTGTTAGCCACTGTGTTGCGAGTCCAACTGTAGTTGACTTACTGTAAGGGAACTGAGTCTCAAAGAGGTTGTCGTAGCGCCTCGTAATCTCTGCTATACACTCTGCCAGCTGTGCTCGCTCGTCTTTGGTAAAGTCGACCAGCGACCGCTTGTGCTGCTTAGGAACGACCATGATCTCAAACGGCCACACTGCCCAGTAAGGCACACCCGCCCAGAAGCTCTCGTTCTCAAAAACAGTACGGGTCTTCTCTTTCGATTCCAACTCGGCATAATCAACGAGCATGTGAGCGCCTCCTTGCTCTTTGCGGTATTTACTCAGCTGTACAAGTTCCAACGCAGGCTCTTCTGGTAGGGACGTGGTAGTCCAGACCTGTCCGTGCGGGTGGGGATTTGAGCAGCCCATTGCTGTGCCTTTGTTCTCGAAAATCTGCATGTACCGATACTGAGCATTCGGAACTGCAAGAGTGCCCTGTGATAGGGGCGGGAGAGTAGTAGCGGATGCAAGCTTGGCCAGTGGCGACTTGGGATCCAGATGTGCAACGTAGATGTTCGTCCAGGTCTCTATTATAGGAACGATCTGCGCCGGCGACATATCGGCAAGAGTGAGATTATGAGAAGGGGAAAAGCAGATAACATAGCACTTTCCAGTAACGGCCTCGGCGCGGAGTAATCTAGAAGCGAGCGATCCGTCCTTGCTACTGGGGTCATACTCTTGCTGCTCTTCCATGACGGCACTGTAGTCGTTGACAAAGACAAAAGTTTTGTCGAATTTGGGGTTGTGTTCGCCATTTGCCCGCGTGTTTGAGGGGCACAGATAGCACTGTGGACGGTTAGTGTTGGCATTGGATAAAGATAGAGTCCGGGCGAAGGGATACCTCTGGGTCATATTCTGGGAGGGTCGTCTTGGACGGAGACTCCTGCATGCCTCTGTAGGTTTTCAGTGGACTGTCGAGTAATCAGTGCCATCAAGATGCTTACTGCCATGGTCGCTTTGTGCGGTGCGGAGAAACTAGTATCCAGCTTCCTCGTAGGATGTTGAAGCGCCTGTGGGAGATGTCGTTCAGCACGGGGTCGGTCATGATGTAGAAATTGTTCCTGGTATGGGATCAGGGCGGACGGTGGTGGTTAGTAGTATATATACAGCCTGGGGAATATGGCGAAACGGGCGCAGGGGCAGTATGCATGGCTCGTGAGCTAAATAGATGGGAGTGACGCCAGTCAGTGAAGGCCTGCACGCTAACTCGGTCAAGCTTTCCCTGTCGGCGGGATGCTAGCCGAGTCGAGTAGCGCACCCTCAGAATGGAGGTTCCCGAGAGCTTGCGCGTTGCATTGAGGACAGCAGAGCCTCTCCAACAACCCACGATACCTGCCGATTGGAGAATTAGCCCGCGACCCGTGAACGCAGGGTTTTTTCTCGAGCCCAACATGGCGGCAATGATGCCAAGTGCCGCAACGACCGGCAACCCCTACGACGACGACGCCGTGGAGCGTGACCTGATTGACCCCGACGATGGTGTGTCGCATGCATGCATCTACCAGAGGCCATGGACGACGAGCTAACCACCACCAGCTACCCTCGATGACCTCGACGATCCTCTTCAGGGCACGTCGGACCGCGCGCCGCTGACGGGCAACATGCAGCGCGGCGCTGCGCAGACGCAATCCTACCTGACATCGAGCATTCCAGGCGAAGACCGCCGCGCGCCCACCAACACCATCGACGAGACGGTATGGGACACGCTGTCGCGCGACATCTTCGCCATCTGGGAGAAGATGAAGCAGGTCCTGTACCCCAAGTACCTGCTCGGCGGCATCATGCAGCGCGGCGGAGGCATTGGCGCAGCAGAGCGCGGTGAAGCCGACGGCTTTGGCGGCGGCCTCAGGAACATTGCAGGGCGATGGCCAGATGCAGATGTCATCCTCCAGGGCGGCATGAGCGAGGGCTTGCGCGACTGGGATCTCTGGGGCCCACTCATCTTCTGCCTGCTGCTCAGTCTGTTCCTCTCGTGGGGCGCAAAGGGCGACCAGAAAGACCTCGTCTTTTCCGGCGTCTTCGCCATGGTCTGGATAGGCGAGGCAGTCGTGACGCTGCAGATCAAGCTACTCGGGGGCAACATGTATATCCTCTCTGCAATCCCACACCCTTCCTATACTAATGCCCTCCAGTGCCTTCTTCCAGTCCATCTCCATCATCGGCTACACCCTCTTCCCGCTCGTAATCGCCTCCATCCTCAGTGCTGTTGGCATACCCATGATCGTGCGCATCCCCGTCTACCTTGTCCTCATCGCCTGGTCGTTGGCAGCAGGCGTGAGCATCATGGGCGGGTCGGGCGTGGTGAGGAACCGTGTCGGCATCGCAGTATACCCCTTGTTTGTGTTTTACGTGGCTCTAGGCTGCCTCTGCTTCATCAGCTAGTGCTGAGATGTTATGCATGTAAAAGTATCGGGGCATGGTACAGCACTATCTGGCGTTTCGGACAAGCTGTGGAAATGGCTATTCATATCTTTTGCATATTTACTCCAATACAACGAATGCAACATGTCAGATGCATTTCGAGACAGACATGAAAATAAGCTCAACGTACGTTCCCAAGTAGCGGTAGACGCACAAGTTGCTGCTACCCGTGTTCATGTTTAGCCGTGTGTCTTCCCCACTTCGTCATTGGTCTTTGCAGCGACAACACACTCGACCACGACTGACAGAAGCGCCAGCACTTTGCACCCAGTTAGCCATTCACCACACACGGCGCGCCCTTTCTGCACTTCTCTCGTTCCTGTTGCGTTCTCGACTCGACGGTGTAATTACTAGTAAACAGTGTTGCATTCGGCGCATTGTAGTGGAAATTTGGTACTAGAGCGCATTGACCGACTCCACTAACCACAAGGCCCATCTGCTCTGCTCTCTTCCGTTGAACGATCCAAGCCTGCAGCTCATAGCCACACCCATTCTCCGACCTCGTTTCCCTATCTTACGGGACAAAGCGCCTTCACATCGCATTGTCGGCCAGTCAGCTCGCCACTAGCCTTGCCGACACACCACCTCCGCGCTGTTGTCCCCGTCGCCCACCGCAACTTGGTCTTCACCACGGAGCTTAGTTGCTATTGTCCGTATTCAAGCTCACGCTGCTTCAATTCACACCCCGAAACTACATACGCAGCCCAGCAACCGACCGAGAAACGCTTCTCATAGGCCAGCATCTCCGGCCCTTCTCCCTAGGTACCCTACTCTGCTACCCGCGAAGCGCAACCTTGACATCCCCCGCGTCTGGAACACGACACATCCACCACTATGACAGACGCGCCAGAGAAACCGCAGGCCACAGCCACAGCTGCTACAGCCTCTGAAGACACCACCAAAGCTGCGCCCACTTCTCCAGCGCGGAGCGATAAGAGCAGCGACAGCGAAGGCAAGAATGTGAGGGAAAAGCTCAAGGATACACAGATCGATGCGCAGGCCACATCAGATCCCACCGCGAGTTCCGATCGGCGCATGCACGATGCACCCAACGGTAGCGCCAAAGTAGGCGAACACAGCGCTTCTGGCTCAGATAGTGAGCGCGGTCGGTTACGACGAAAGCGCAGCCGCGAGGACTTTGAGGATGAAGCAGAAGTAGACAAGCACCCGGAAAAGAAGGTTGAACGGCATGCGCGCAAAAGGTCAAGGGATATTACAGCCGACCTGGAGGCTGCTGCGCCTAGAAAGCCTTCTCCCAGTACTATCACAAGCATCAAAGAGAACGATGGAGACGACCAAATGACATCGCCAAACAAGAATGCCTCCACGACAACTACGGCCGACAAAGCTTCAGGAGCCGGGACAAGCCCCAAGAACAAGCGGACACGCGATCAGGTTGAGAAGGATACCGAAGCTAGCGCAGAAGCTTCGGAAGGTGCATCTACCAATGGAAAACCTGCAGAAAAGTCGGCGGGCGATGAGCGAGACTCTAAGCGATTGCGAGACAAGGAGGAAGTTCAACCTACCACTGATGCAACAGAATCTAAAACCAAGGTATGGTGGCTAACGCTACGTGATTGACACATACTGACACTCCACCCAGACATCGCTAACCGGTGGGTTTGCCAATTCTTCCGCCGTATCACCTTTTGCCGCCATGGCACCGAAACCTCAAGAACCAAAGGCTTCCGATAAAGCCGAGTCATTACCTCAAACATCAGACGAAAAGTTCAAAGGATCTGGTTTCAGTGGCTTTGCCGCCTCATCTACGTCGCCATTTGGGGGCGTGGCTGCTTCCAAGCCAAATGCTAGTTCGCCGTTCGGTGGGGCGAGCGCGGGCAAATTGTCCTCTTTTGCGGGAAGTGCAGCTCCTTCAATATCTTCAAGTGGTGGCTTCGGGGCGCTTGGAAGCTCAAGTACTTCCGGATTTGGTGGCAGCTCTTTTGGAGGATCTCTAGGCGGTGGTTTTGGGGGCTTCAGTGCAGCCAAGCCCATAGGCTCTTTTGCTGCCCCCGGTGGTAGCTTGGAGATTAAGGGTCTCAAGGAGAAAGAGAAGCCTTTTGGTGCAGCCGCAATCGGCGAACCATCTGATGACGAAGACGATGATGATGACGACCCAGAGAAGGCCACAGACAAAGAAGAGCGACATTCGAGTCAGCCACTCCTTTCACAACAGCGTATGTCAATTTCTGTTCATCTGAATTACAATGCTGACCATTTTGTAGCACATGAGACCGGTGAAGAGGGCGAAGAGACTATTTGGACCGGCCGCGCAAAGCTTTACACTATGGCTGGCGAAGGATCGAATCGAGGGTGGAAAGAGCGTGGCGTAGGAACATTCAAGCTCAACATCACAATTGACGAACCCAAGAAGGCTCGTTTCGTCCTACGCGCAGAAGGCACCCATCGACTGCTGCTCAACGCTGCCGTCACAAGTAACATGGTATTCGGCGGCGATGCACAGGGCGAGAAACCGAAGGACACGCGGTTACTCTTCAACTCGCCCAATCTCGAGGGCGAGCTGGAGATGCACTTACTAAAGGTATGAATATTATCTAGCCTTAATACATGTACGGAACTGACATTTTACAGTTGAGGGCTGAGAACGCGCAGCAGCTATGGGAAGAAGTCAAAAAAGTGCAAGAGGAACTGTAGGATACTTTTATTCAGAAGCATTGGTAGCTTGGGAGTGGAAAAAACCGTGGTCGCTAGATCTAGATACGACACAATTGGTATTGCGCCATGGGGCTGCATTGAGGTCAATCAAACGGAAAGACGAATACGTCTCGATGACGGAATGAGGGATGAGAGCACGACGACACGGCATTTGGAGGCTTCCTAAGTGATATCCACTGCACCGTACACATTGGTAGACCGGCGAAGCATTAGTCTTGCCTGCACAGTATTTGTGGATAGAAGTAGAAACTCAAGAAAGAAACATTTATCATTGCTTATCTCTCATATTGACACTGTATCCTGTGGTACATGCCAAACAGACCTTGTTTCTCGGGTCTGGATTGTACACACAAATCGTCGTACTAGGTGCCTGAATCGATCATCTGCACATATGATTGCTTCTTCCAAGATTCCTTATATGCAAGAGCGACGCATCATCTACAGTCTGCTCGAATAGTCCAGACTACCAGAGTCATGCTCCGCGGACACATCGTCGCAATTCTTACTACATACGAGGTTCATGCCCGCTTATCAGCGTTCTGCATGAGAAATATCCGATTGGTGAGGCTTCTATGAAGGGCACAAAGGACAACCCTTTGTCTAAATCGAGATGCGGCGCAGGGCTTACCCCCGAACATCGGATTGGACAACGCCATGTACGATGTTGCACGATGGAGCGCTCGCTGCCTGTTGCTGTTGCTGCGCCGCGTTCCTTCATTAACTGGCTTTTGCATATATAGGACTGAGCTCACTGAATCCTGACTTAATGGATCTGCCGAACCAACCTTGCCGACGTATTCACACTGAAAAATAGCACTGACAAGGAAAGACGAGAAGAGCCAACATACTTACTTATATCTACTTTACGATCCATTAACTCCAGTATCCTTTCAGATCGACTTGATTGGCTACCCAGTTCGAAACAAGAAGAAGTGATAAAACCTAAATACTCGCATTTCTCCTTCCCTCGTACTTGACTTGCCGTCACACTCATACACCTACACTTGCACCCACCATAATGGCAAATCAAACACCCCCACCACAACGCCGATGGAAACAGCTGTATGAATCCCTCCTCCTCAACATTGCAGAGTGGCAGCGAGAATCATCATATCCTTCTTCCTTACCTCTTACAGAGACTAGTCACCATCCGGTAAGAATGTCCAAGACAGACACCTTGAGTGTGCGGCGCTAATCCAGGAATTTAGGAGCCTGTTACAGCTAACAGCATGGAAAACATCAAAACAGGTTACGCGCATGGGTGTTTGTTGGAAGAAGGACGAGGGAGTGCCGAGTCGAAGGCATTGCTAGCGACAGGGAGTCAAGCTAAGATCTATGAAAAGGATGTGGACGAGGGGGTAGAGGATGAGACCATTGAGCAAGTAGGGAACGATGATGGCGATATACAAGACCACCCGAACCTACGGATGCAGTGGAAATGGACTCTAGTGTCGAAACGAGACACCGAATAGCGGACCGGAAAGTAGGAACCCAGACTTGCAGGTATCAGATATTCCTTTGCTCGCGTAGTGTTCAGCGAACAGAATTGACCTAGCTTCTTTCCCAATGATTTACGTCTTATGAATCGTAATAATCCAACCTCTGTCCAAGCACTTCGCATTGTGCTCCTTCTCTAAATTCCTCCATTTTACCTCTTCCTCGTACATCCAACACCTTCAGCATTGGCTTCGCCGCATTGACCGGTTCCCAGATACCCGTAGTCTTTACCATCTTGCTTGTGTTCGTAAAACCTCGTGCCATCAAGAATGCTTCGTCAGGCGTCGGATTACCCGTTCGTGCAAAAGCCGTCCAGGTGTCTACAATGAACTGGCTGAATGGGATGTCGTCGTCGTCCCGCAGCGGTCGCCCTTGAGGGATAGTGTTGCCGAAGACGGAAAGCAGCTCACCGGAATGGCATTTGTAAACTACGTTGCGATTGAGTCAGCAATGTTTTTTACGTCAAAAGATACTCCTAGAGCTGAATAACCCACAGGGCGCATTAGGATCACCAAACGGATACACTTCTGTGACTGGCGCTTCACAGGCTGGAGGATTAGGACTCCAGTCTTCAATCTGATATGCCCTATCAAACTCGTAGCTATACACACTCTTGAACACCCCGTTCTTTGCAGCAGTATACGCTGTGCTTTGGGCTAGACACCTGAACATCACATCCGTGGCTACCCGGGACGTAAGATTGAAGATGCGTAGAGTGCTATTCGCACCTTCAGGGAACGGGAACGAGTTCGAAGAAAGGATAGCCGAGGCAGGAAAGCCTTGCGAGGATAGTACAGCAGATACATTAGACCAAGTAGGATACGAGGTGAAAGGTGATCCATCGTCACGCATAATTCCAGACATTATGGGTATATTGAATCTTGGTGCTGTTGGACCGAGAGGAAGGGTTGCGTTCGTCAAAAATATGCCGTCGACCACGGGGTATCTAAAAGTCTATTAGATCGGAGCTCCGTCTGTTTCTCAGCTCAAAGAAAAGTACAATCATGTTTGATTGACGGTTTCCAGTTGATAGGTGTTCGAAGTGAAAGGTAGTGCAGAGTCATGAAAGAGGTAGGATGTGTTCTGAGAGAATGCGAGCGATAGGCGAGAATTCTCGGTAGAGCCTAGAGGTGTTTGATGGAGTTGGTGTGGGAAACAAAAAATCCATATCTAAGCCTAGAGTTACTCCATAAGACTGAGAGGGAGAGGAATATCAAACGACCATCCAATAAACACGAGATGTGATCTGAAATCTCTCATTCTTGAATATGAGTGGATAACTGACCTTGCAACAGTTCCGGACGGCTGTGAAACGTTTCTAATGCCTACCAAGGCAAGAGGATCTGCTTTCCGTAGGCAGGCGACTGTGTCTTCACCCTTCAATGGCGTACACCCTACTTCAGCGATGGCTGCCGCGGTTCGGTTTGTAGCTTCTTCTATGGTTAGGTACCTGGAGAAAGTGGAGGCGTATTCTACGCCTTGTGGCGTGCTCATCATAATCGCTCCGCAGACCTTGTTTCGCGCTTGTGGTGATGCAAGCAGAGCTCTAACCGATGCCGCTCCTGCACTCTGCCCGAAAACAGTAATTCTGTCCTTATCACCTCCAAAGTCCTCAACGTGCGCGCGAAGCCAATCAAGCGCAACGCTCTGATCATGAAGCCCATAGTTTCCTGTTAACGAAGTGTTGCTAAGTGCTAGAAAACCCAAAGTAGACAATCGATAGTTTATGGTCACCAGAACAACGTCTCCCCGAGAGGCCATGGCGCTACCGTCGAATGTAGTATCGCTAGCTGCTCCTCCTGTAAAGCCTCCGCCATGTATCCATACCATAACAGCTTTCCCCTTACGCGTTGCATTATCAACATTGGGGAGATGCGGCGTCCATATATTGAGCGTGAGGCAATCTTCGGCGCAATCCGGGGTCCCTTGAACCCCACATCCAGACTGTATACACTGCGGGCTGTAATCGAGTGCGGTGATGTTGGATCCAGGTGGGGGAGGATAATACGTCGAGTGGGCGAAACGAGCTGGGATCGAAGCGTATGTGATGCCGAGGAAACGGAAAGACGAAGAGGATCGTTCGCGAAGACCTATGATTCTTGCATTGTTAGTCGCTATTGCTACCTGACGATCCCGATCGTTTCCTGCATTGAAACAAAGTACTGGTAAGTAGGTTTCGCAAGGATAATATGCCAGTTCAGCATGCGCAGTAACTGCTGTGCAGTTCGTCGTCGAATTGCTGCTGACCCAGTAGACACCAGCCTTATAGGCGGCGTTCGCATAGTCTAAGTACCGGAGGAAAGTCAAGTCCTCGAGATGGCGTTGGGGGTCCCACAGTTTTGTGCCTAAAGCAGCGCACTTTGAGGTCGCAACAGAGTAGTTGAACGATGTGCTCAGCAAAATGCTTGCTGCATGCCGAGTTGTGAGGTTGCCATACAGGTCATTGTGTGTGATGATTGACAAATCGGATCCAATTGATTGTGGGGTGGGAACGACCGTTGCGGTAGAGAAGAGAAGAGTCAGTGAGATGGTGAGAAGGCCAACAAGTATAGCCATCGGGGAAAGTGAGGAAGGGACAAGTCGTCCCTGACGATCCCGCAGGACATGTTGACGACAGGCGATATATCCAGGAGGATTCTATTGCTTGGATAGTGCGCGGGTGGTATATTACCTACGGCACATGATATCACGCCTATTCGTGGGATATATGGCGGCTGGACAGACTACGGTAGAATAGACGAAGCGGCGGGAAACGTTAATTGAGGATCGTCGTAGGTATAGACCAGCCTGGTGCTGTGTGGAAGAGTTCTACATGTTGTTGGGGTCTAAAGCTGCGGTGGTCTTGTAATGGGTAGGCTGATGTTTGTTGACATTCAGCCGCTTGTTTGGCTTGTACCAAACATGCGACGCAGGTACAGGAGCAAGAGCAGGTGCGGAGCCGGAGGACACAGGGCGGCAGGAGGGTGGGATTCCATGGGCGCAAGCAAGATACGGGCTCGGTGTCGAGGGATATACATAGAGCTCGCGATGAGGCCACGGTGCTGGTGGGTACCCACCCGGCTGCATGTTGGATGACGTTTGGGTGGCGAAGTTCAATCCAATGTTTCATCAGCGTTCTGGGCGGGGCAGCAGCTTATCGTTGTTTATTCGCCCCGGCGCGCCTGCCCCGACGAGTCGCTCGCGCCTTCGGTCGCCACAACGCGCGACGAGAAGCGACGGGTTTCTGCGAAGGCAGCGCGCAGGTGGAAGAGACAGAGAGAGAGGGAGGGAGGGAAGGCGCTTCGAGCAACGGCTTTGGGCCTCCATTTCATCGCAGCTTTGGGACGGCGCTCGGCCCCCCGAACTTGATCTGCGCGCGACTGCATTCTGAATGGCGCTATCCCCATCGGGCCTGGCTCGGCTGCATTCTCATTATCCTCTTGATGCCGTCGATGCTGAAGCTCATACCACTCCCTGTTCAGACGCGATGAACGCCAGCTCAAGGCTTCGCTCGCATGTCCCCAGCCACCGCATGTCCGTCTGGGCTGCGCCTTGGAAGGCGCCAGCATGGCGACACGCGCCCGAATTTGATCTCGCACTTGCTGTAACCCCTCGTTGACTAATTACATCTAGCGTTCACTCCTGTCCATGTCCTTGGTGGTGCACGGACCCCGCGAGCTAAGCCCTTCTCGCTCGCGAGAGTTGGGGCCATTCATTCTCAGGACATTCGCACGCTCCATTCTCCACTGCCATTCTGACTCCCATACCGCCTGACGCCGCCCTTGCCGTACCGTCGCCATCTGCAACACTGACCTCGCTGTCGCCTCGACTGTCGACGCCGACGCCTTTGATTGCGCGCGCCGCTTCCTTTGTCACAGCAGCCTTCAGCCATCTCCTCCCTCCGAAGCCGCCTCGAGCCTCGACCCTCACCACCCTGCCTCACCGACCGGCGCATTACATGCAATCGAACACACACGGTCCCAGTACCATCTCTTCATGATAGGCTTCCCGTCACGCTCCCAGAGTGACGTTTCGAGCCCCCCGTCGCCATCCTGCCCCCGGTCCGCACTCGCTGCAACCGGCCACGCAACCCTCTTCCCCTTAGCCACGACCTCTCTTAGCTAGACGAATCGTCACAACGTCCGGCTGTCCGTTGACGGCGGTCACTTGATCCGTCTCGAGTCGCCGTCGCTCGCCCTGCTCTTCCTGGTCGCGCGTTGGGCGTCATGCGATCCCAAGAATACAGAGCTTGAGCACCCACTACATGACACCACATACAAGCGAGCCTCACTGCCAGATTATGACAGACGTCTCGTCGATTCAGGCGTATGCTGATCATCAGCCGGCTCCTCTCGCCCTCTACGCTGGCCCACCACCACCCACCTTCGCGACCGCCTCGCCTCCACTAGAAGCCACCATCGAGGAAGAAGAGTCATCCACGATAAAGTGCATCTGTGGATACTCCGATGACGATGGCAACACGGTATTGTGCGAGAAGTGCGACACGTGGCAGCACATTGTTTGTTACTACGAATCTGCCCAACACGTTCCCGATGTACACGAGTGCGCAGACTGTCTCCCGCGAGCCATCGACTCAAAAAGCGCTTCTGAGAAGCAACGCCTCCGAAGAGAAGTACATAGCATCGGCGAGCGCAAAGGCAGACCGAAAGCATCAACCAAGAACCCTAAGAAGCGAACCAAGGATACCCACGGCCCCGTACAATCTAATGGCTGGCCAATGCAAACTAACGGGGACCTTCAATACACCCCTGATCGGAAGAGTGGTAGCCCACGAGACCAGCCACCGCCCAACAAGCGTCCCAAGACGAGCCATCGTCCTTCTGGATCCGTGGGCGTTGTTAGCCAAGCGCCAGCTCTCGTGCCAACATCACGAAAACGAGGCGGCTCGGTTATGCTCAATGGCCACAGTCCTGTCAAATCACCCACGAACCCAGAGGCTCCTATCGAGGACTACTCGTCCGAGTTCATGCACCTCTATCGACAACCCGAACCACCCTCAGCTGATTCCAACTCGTACACCCGCATCGATGTCGCAAACGACATAGCTATGTGGCTCCAAGACCCGGAAGCCCTTGCCGAAGCAAGTGGAGGGAAGAAACCACAAGACATTTTCTCACGCATTGATATTACTATTCAGGAACTCGAAACGTCAACTGCGCCAGAGATCGTGAAACAGACAGATGTCGACTCGGGTATACTAGCGCATGGCCTGCACCCACAATGGCACTTCATTACCGCCGAGACCCCAGTACCAGACGGTGGCTACGTTGGAGAGCTCAAAGGTCTCATCGGACGAAAGGCAGACTACTATTCCGATGCATCCAACAGATGGGACTTGCTCCGACACCCCGAACCCTTCGTCTTCTTTCCTCCTCACCTACCAATATACATTGACACCCGTCGGGAAGGCAACATTCTCCGATACTCACGAAGAAGTTGCAACCCGAACATGTCTATGAAGATTTTGATTGACTCCAGCAACGACTACCACTTCTGCTTCTTAGCGACGCGCGAGATCAGCCCGGGTGAGGAACTCACAGTTGGCTGGGACATTGATTCCGAAGTACAAAAGCAGCTTGCCAGAGTCGTCACCAACGGCGCCAAAGAAGGATTCAAGAGAATACAGCCTTGGGTTTCTTGCGTCTTAGCTAACTTCGGAGGCTGCGCTTGCGACACATCCAACGGCAACGAGTGCCTTCTAGAGCGCGCTCGTCGCAACACGACTACAGAGCAACCCACGCTGAAGACCAAAGGCAAAAAGGTCAAAAAGTCTCAGGTTTCTCCTATGAGTACGGGTCACGCAACCAACAGTCGTGCTGGTAGCGAAACTGCCAACCGTGATACAATCGACGAAGACCAAATGGACGCTCGCTCTACGTCTGGCTCGCACAAGTCGAGCAGCCGCGACATTACACCAGCAACCCACTTCTCGTCCTTGGAAGGCGATAAACTCTCTGAGCGCGAAAAGAGGAAGATCCAGCATCAAGAACTTTTGTTCCAGAAGCTTGATCACGATGAGCACAAGGGCAAGAGGAAACGAACCAGTGCTGGATCGAATCTGAATACTCCGAGCATCTCTTCCTCGGTAAGACGCTTGTCCTCTTGCCCGATTCCTGTTGCTAATGCAGATACTCAGAGACGACTCGGACACCCTGAACCTTCGCCCTCGGCTCGCCATCGCGAACATAGTCACGGTGTAGCACGCAAAACATCGGGGAGCTCTACAAAGACCAACGGCCGTCCTGCGCCCCGTCCAAAGCCCGTCTACGTCGACTCGTCGACGCAGACAGTTGAAGATAACGATGTAAAGTCACAAGCATGCATCAGGCCACGTCAAATGAAGCCCCCGCTATCCTTTAAACGTAAGCTTCTGCAGCAGGCGCAAGAGGACAAACTACAACGCGAGCGAATGCGATCCACGTCGGTCAAGATGGAAGCCAAATCGCCAGCTTTGAAGGATGTGTCGTCAAATAAGCCGTCGCCGCTACCACCATCTCCACCCCTTGAGGAGCCTTCTGCGATGGATATCTCTACAGAGCCTGCACCTGATACAAGACACAAAGAGCTCACACCTGCAAAGGAGCCTATGCCGCAGCCTCCAGTGGACGTAGAGATGACTGACTCTGAGGATACAACCGTCAAAATCTCCGAACCGAAACAAGAAGAGCCAGCTGAGGTATCTGCTCCGGAACCTCCCAAGGAAGCTCCAAAGGAGGCTCCTCAACCGTCAATACAACCCCTCGACCCTCCGTGGTCAGCTTCGACGCCAGCTGAACCATCTCCGAAATCTACGACCGGCCTGACACCAAAGCCTGTGGATCTTCATGTTGAGATGCCTGCGAAGCTCGATTTGGTCAACGCCAGCAACAACCGCGCTGTCACCCCTGGATCGACTTCTTCTATTCTCAACGAAAGCACAGTCGCGCAATCACCGGGCGCCTCCATTATTGCATCGCCCTTCTCGCCTGCTGTAAACAACGCTGTCAAGCCTGCGCCAGCGCGCAAGAAGCTTAGTCTAAGTGACTACACCAACCGCAACCGAAAAACCAAGCTGGCGCAAACACAGTCGACTGGCTCGAACGCTACGCCGCCCCTAAATTCGCAATCGACAAGCTCGCCAACGTTATCGACGGCTAGCCTGCCCAATACGAACTCACCTCCTCCCAAGGCTGTCGAAGCGATCCTCCCACCCGTTGCAGAGGAAGCGAAGCCGTCTGAAGTATCCGTCGCGCCTACTATGGCGACTACTTCTACTTCGACATCAGCGACATGATTCACGATACCCTGCTCCTGTTCAGAATCAGTTCGCGGGCCGCAGGGCGACCCGCGGTTCTTTCTTTCTATCTTTGGAGTGTAACAACATGTAATGATTACAAGTCGAACGATCCTTTGTTTTCTCACTTTTCTATTTCCTTCTGTTCTTATCCTTTTCTTCCAACGACTTGAAGTGTTCGGTCGGCTTACTTCATATCGATTTGATGGAGATTTCAAAAAAGCGGGATACTTCCAATGAGCTCTCTATTGCACGCAAGTTAGCCTCCCGGTCTACGTACGGATGGAGCTGGTGTGGCGCTGATTGGCTCTCACGCTGAGCGTCCCAGGGATGAAAGAGATGGAAGTTGAGAAGACGGGCAGCCCTGTTCTTCTCTACTGCGCGGCCTGAAGCCGAGTCTTGAAGCCGCGTCCTCTATTGCTGAGCGTCTGTGTTTAGCCGAGATGAAATGAAAACAAGAATTCACATGTGAATACTATCATCAAACAGTCACTGGTCCCTTTATGTTGCATCTATAGGTGTGTTATGACAGTCGAACATGACGCCCATTGACCAGGCAGGGTACCGAGGGATTTGGAGCTAGAATACATTACATGATGAAGTCTTTGACAATAAACTTCTCCAGTGTATATACATCCATTCGGCTACTATCCATCTATATCATACTCAATTAAACCTCAAACGAAGTGTGCTTCCACACCACAAAAGGAGACATAGATTAAGAGCAATAGAAATCCCAATACAAAACCGAATATCGAAAGAGAACGAATAAGACAGACGAAAACCATCTGCCCCCTGCAAACAACCACTCCTCAGCCTACTGTCTTTTCGCCAACTTCCTCCCACTTTGCCTCTATCATTCTCGCAGGTGCAATCTCCCCTGTCACAGCCCTCCCGTCTATTTCTGTAGGTCCAATCCGTCCCCCGTTGATATGTTTGGGACTATGTCTGTATACGGTCTCATAGTAGTTTGGTATCGCTTCTTCTACCTCGTTGGTAGCAGCAGTGGCGGCGGCAGCAAGAACGTGTGGTGTTGATGCTATACGGTGCGCATGGGAAGGACATGGAGATATGATGTCAGGGCTGTCGGCGTTGGCGTTGTTGCCAATGTGAGAGGGATTGACGTGATTGTTTTGAAGAGTTGCTGGACAATCTCCTGTAGGTGAGAGTTCAAATGCACCACCTAGGGAGCGTTGGGAGGATGCGTGGTGGAAGCTAGGTGGGGGTTGTCGTTGTATAGGAGGAATTGTATGACCGGGATGACCGGCAGGGTTGTTGATATCGTATTTGTACGCATTCTGCTGTTGCTGTAGATCCTGTTGCGAAGATGATGGCGGCGGCGGATGAGGTAGAGGAGAAGGGGTATGAGTAGAAGGCGGAGGCGGGTGAAAGTACGATGGTACTGGCGTACTATAACTTGGTGCATTATTGTACTGATTGTAGCTGTATTGTTGGTATGCAGAATCTACAATGGGTGGCGACAAAAGAGGCGTTCGTTGGTATTGGTGATAGATACCCCCTGCTTCGTTCCCGCGGAGGACGGCAGGATGAGTGTGACCGGTTTCCAAGATCGCTGGCAGACTCCTGTTGTTTGGGCCTTGGCGTACCGCTCCTGTGTTTTGATCGAATTTGACTCTTAGGCCCTTTGCGCGGCCCCAGAAGAAGAAAAGCAAGGCTGCAATGATGACAACGGAAGAGCATGCTATGGTAATCCCTGCAATGGCACCAGTCGAAAGGCCTTCCTTCTCGCTGCTGGTGCCATCACTGAGTCCTGCTGTCCCTGAACTAATGGGTGTATTACTCGACTCTGGACTCTCCGGTGGAAATGGTTCGCCAGGGTTGAGCATGTAGCTGCTATCAAGCGCTAGCTGATGTTGCCGAGCGACACTGGTCGTTGTGTTCGGATTGATAACACCGACCATGCCGTAATTTATACAAGAACCTACAGCTGAACAGTAGAAGAATATGGGGTCGGTGTTTTCGATCTCAATGCTGTAGGTTGGCGGGGAGGTAAGGACAGAGTCGACGGGCTTAAACCCGCTGAAGAAACCAGTTTTGCCTTGCCCAATCATTTCGTAGGGGATGCATGGGAAGCCGTATTCCGCGCGCACGACGCTATGGTTTAGAGGGTAAAAGGCAAATTCTATCGTCTTTAAGATGTCAGTAGGGCTCCAATGTATTTGTTGGGTTGCTGGCAGGAACGATAAGTACGAGAGCTTCTTCCTGGTCGCCTGCAGAAGATGACTTACATCGCCAATGTTAGCGTTTGTTGATTCAGGTCTGAATTTGTGGTCTGCTAGGCCGACTGAAATGGTGTGTGTCTGTACAGCTGCAGAGCTTGTCGAGCTTGGATTATTTGCTGGGGTCGACGATGCAGTAGGGCTACTACTGTTGAGATCGAAATCATCCTGCGCAAAGCATATGGATGGGAGAACAACAAACGTTAAAGAGCAAACCACAGATGCAGAAGCCCAGAAGGGTATCCGACGTGTTGCGGAGGCCATGCCAGAAGTGTTGGCTTTCGAGAAGATTACAGTGGTCTTTGGTTATCAAGGCAAAGCATAGGAAACGCCAAAGGAAGAGGCGGCCTCAAAGCCTACCAAGAAAAAGGAGTCAGAACGGATTGCAATAATCAGACGCGCAACATATCAGCGTACCATTGCGGTGGCGATGCAAATAAAGGCTCGGAAGCAGATCAAGCGACCGGAATTGTAAGAGGAATAGCACAAGATGGAACATATACCTAGTACTTCTTATTGTGAGTCCCCATATTTATGGCGTACATGTTGAGTTTTTATTTGCCGAGTGTTAGTGTAGCGTCAGCCTCAAGAGCAACGAGACAAAGAGAACACGCTTCAAGGGTTTCGTAGCCCCATGTGGTTGCTGCAAGGGCGAAACCAAAACGAACAACAAAGCCTGTTAGTCTTGTGCGCCCGCTAGTGGTGGATCTAGGAATGTGGCCATTTAGAACTCTTCTTGGAACTTATAGTAGCCGCGACCATTATCTGCGAGAAGTTGTTGTGGTCTTTGGGTAGCTCAGGGTCTGAGTTGCCCCTACACCTCGCCGCATGACGTAGTAGGAAGCGGGCGCATGGAAGCGAAACGACCGCAATTGCAATCATTCGCCAAGCTTCCCAGAATGTGATAGTTCACCGGAATGGATGCGAGACCGTAATTCTGGTGCTCGTGTGACTGCATGGCAACGATTACAAACAGGCAAACAGCAACAAAAAGTCGAAAGTATTTAGTCTTTTAGTGGCTGCTATGCGTAGTTGAATTAGAAAGAGAGGAGTGGTCCAACAAAGCGTACCATATGGTAATAACAGCCGCATATGGCCCTGGTATATTCCGCGCTATCGCTCACATAAAAATCATAAGCTGCGTACAGCATCCGTCATCAAAGTCGTGTGGCATGAAGGCCTAGTGGCACTTCTCGGTCGATGAGAAGACCGCCCTCGTCATTGCCGCTGGTGACACCGCGTCGCATGTCGATGTTGGGTCTGTTAGATGCCAAAATGCGGAGCTGGTCTCTCAGCGGAGACCTGGGTCGCCGAATCCAAATGGGTCATTGCTTGACGAGCTATTGGACCCCGACACATAACCTGATGGTGCTGCAGACAGTTGTTTGCCAAATCCGGGGTTTGGTAAAGGGTTCCAGACTGGGAAGCCCTCTGGTGGCTGACTCTCCCCTATTGGTTTACCACGAGCATAATCGACAAGACTGCCGTTGATGCCAGTAAGTGCCCAAGCAAATACGGCGACGTCGCGAATGCTCTGCATGAAGTTGTTCTGGAATTCCATGGACGGTCCTGCCTGCACCATGGCTGGATGTCGGGCGCCCAAAGGATATTGAGGCATCTGTTGTGGAGCCGGATGGAACACGGGTTGTGTTGCCCATGGTGCGGCGTAGATGCCATTGTATTGCTGTGCTGGCTGGGCAACAGGCATTGTGCCTGGTAACATGGGGCGCGCACGTCGTAGACACACGACCAGCCCATCGGAAGTACAGGATATGACAGCTTCGAGTTCGATAGGATCGCCGCGAACCTCAGAACGAGGCGAACTGACAGAGGATATCGATGAGCGGGGCGCAGAACCACCAAACATGACGTGGTGCGGGTCGCTTGGATTGCGGTTATCACCAGAATTGGTGCGCGACGCAGACCGCTCCTCACTGTTATCTGTGGTGTGGTTTGAGTCTGAAGGATGCCTGGCTGTACCGTTGGATGTAGAATGGCCGCCGAGACCTACTCCACCCTCAGACTCATCGTCGGATGTGACATCTGTCATGATATCATCTTCGCTCTCAGAAGAGGAGGCATCAGGTGCGTCGTCCTGTCGAGGGTCGCGAAAAAAGAAGCGCATATAAGCGATAGAGTCATTTCCTTTAGCCGACTCCAGACAGCGGACAGCGTCTTCAAGACAATTGGGAGCAATGCAGTAATAGAAGCTGCGTCCCTTCATAGCCTCTCCAGAGATACCTATAATCTGCTCAATGCCACTGGTTGCGTACATGACAGTCAGGGTTCGCGTGAACCTGTTGAGGAACAAGGCAGCTCGCGGCTCATGAGTCTGATCATCGGGGCCGAGATCAAACTTGCTAGACAGATGCGATAACATGTGGTAGCGCGGGTCCTTGGGTGACGAGGCGAACAGTTTGCGCACTATAGGAGCCTCGACTGCACGTTCTGATTGGCTGTGGTCAGCGAGCCGCAAGGACCAAACGGGTTAGAAGACTTACTCTGGCTCTGCATACCATGTCTATAGATGCTAGTGCAGCAGACAAGGACATCGTAGACGACGGAGAAGCAGCATTCGCAACCGACCCATTCCCCCTGGCGATTCTTCAGGCGGCAATAGGACAAGACAGCGGCCTTGTCCAGTCTCACTCCCCGGCTGTGATGCGCCCTGGCCAGAGGAAGTTCATCTGGATGAAAAAATTGCCACACGGACCGATTGACTACCTCATCGGGCGTGTGGCCGAGGATGTCGACAATAGAATCGGAAGAATATAAGATGTGGGCGTCATCGGAGAGGTCTGTCGGGAGTGAGAAATGGGTGGCTCGTGGGGAGGGTTAGTTGACATACCGTGAATGGTGATGAAGGTGGTATCCATTGTGGCAGGAACGAGGGAGCAAAGTGGCTCGGGATGAGTCGTTCCTGCTCTACCGCACTCGTCCTGGTATGTCGAATCTAATCATTCGCTCTGGGACGGGCGGTGGAAGATTGTGAGGATGTCGGACAGATCAGGCGAGGGAGCGTAGGCGGGTCAAATAGGCAGGGTCCAAGTGGCACAGAGGCGCACAAGTTCGGCTAGAGGAAAGAGTAGGGAGTGAAGGTGGTGCAACCCGGGCCTGGTGCGGCGCCTAGGATGAGATAGGATGGGATGGATGAAAGGTGGTAATGTATACGAGTCAGTGGGTATGATGTAATACACAATCACGAAGCGACCAGTTGCCCCTCACTGGCAACGAGGCAGGCAGTCGCAGCGTAGAAGAATAATATGAGCAAGCACGCGGCGGACGGCTGCCTGAAGCGGCTAGCGGAGGATTGGAGAGAGTGCAGTTGGGTCGTGTGCATAAATCAGCGAAGTGAGCAGCGTCGACGTTGGAGCTGGCTCGGCTGCCGTGACCAAGCCCAGGATGGCGGGACTTTGAGAGCACTGCTGGTTGGCAGGGGGTGAAAAAGCCGGCCGGATGAGGCGAAAGGATTGCTGCGACGCGTAGAGGATGCGAGAGGATGCTCCTGGGATGCGATGGGATAGGATTGTAGGGTGAGGTATGCAAGCTATGTGCAGAAAATGAGCTGACGAACGGCGAACCCTTGTTGCGCCGCCCAAGGATCGA
>Ga0265797_10003813_pt1 | contig 23718 bp, 27 predicted proteins | sample P2T30metagenome_FD_192433 | JGI IMG/M metagenome (GOLD analysis project Ga0265797, IMG submission 192433) | Plant litter microbial communities from East Loma Ridge, Irvine, California - P2 T30 | ecosystem: Environmental > Terrestrial > Plant litter > Unclassified | place: USA: California... | reverse complement strand
GCTTCGAAAACGCAGACCATATGCCCTTCACGTTTTCCCTCACACGCCTTCTCGATAACCGCCCATCGCTCTCCCATTATCATTCAAAGTCATCATAGCTGACCCGACACTCCAAGCAAATCACATGCTCACACTCACACGCTGAAGCTCGCAGAGTGGAGCTTCTCCCGCCGCACCCGCAACACCCTCGCCTAGAACTTGGGCACCTTGACTTTCCTATCTCCACTCACGTCCTTTTTGGCATCGCCGACGCAGCTATCCTGCTTTCCAGGGCCCGACTTCCGACGGATGTCGCATGGGGCATAGCCCTTTCGTGTGATCTTGTTGATAGGAAGCAGTTCAGTCTGGTGGTGATCTCGATGAGGGTGGTTTGGCTCATAGATGTCGATGCGGTGGCTCTGTTGTCCCTTGGTGTTGTTGCGTTCGTATTGTTCACCATCAGTGTCGCTACATTTGTTCTGTTCACCATCAATGTCGCTGCGTTCGTTCGGTCCACCATCACCGTGCTGAGAGGCATCTCGCTCACCAGTTCTAATCTCATCAAAAGCGTTATCATGATCGTTTCCATCGGTTCTTGCTGCGACCCTTCGCGTGCGTACCTCTCGTTCTCGTGCCGTATAGTTTCGAGGCTGAGACGCACTAATCGCCAAGCAGATGCCGGGATGGCTGGATATTTGAATACGTCCTCGGCTCTGAGAAGATCTAGCGAGAGTCAAAGTTGTGTTTCCAGTTAAAGATCCAGCCCGCAATTTATAGCAAGAAGAAACGCATCACGAGAATCTCGGAAGTTTGTAGAGAAAAGGTTCGAGCGTCAACGTGACCGACCGAATGATCTATCAAAGTCAGTGGAAGGTCCGAGAAGGGGTCTTTACTCAATCGTATCGGAACGAAAGCAACGAAAAGATGACTACTCGTGCAATCGACGACGAACCTTCCACCTGCTTCATTGGCTGGTAGCTTCTCGACCATGCCTAAAGTTTTGTTAAACGAAACATATTCGTAGATTAGCTTCTTGGTCCCTTCATGTTCGATATGCGAGTACATCCGCTGCTTGCGTTGCTGGTGCGCGGCTGTCTTCTCATGGGTGTAACGGTGGGTGTTCTTGCGTTAACGCATTCACTCAGAACGGCTACGATGATGCGCGGGGAAAGCTTGCACACTCAAAGACTGACATACACGTATGCAATGCATGCTCGGTCGACGGAGCGCAAAGCATAGGTGATGTTTGTGTGCAGCTTTTCCATCCCATGTATAACTCATGCGGCTCGCTGCGTACTTCTCAACACGCTAGCTCAACCTTCCTAATGGGGCCAAAACTGCTTTCCAGCCGTCGATTACAGTGAACAACAGTTGGACTGCCAAATCTTTTGCTTGGCGCCCACCAATTGCAGCTTTCTACACTTCAATTCCATCGCTTTGTATCTTTATCAACCATGACTATCGACTTTACACATACCATTTATTAAACAGGATACATCAAATTCCACGTTAGTCAGTGTCTCATTGACGACACACGATTCCGACTTCGTTGTACGTAGTGTCAGCCTATCCACTATATCAAACCTTCAAGCTACAACAGCAAGAAGGTCGGCCTTTTTGGTCCAACACGTAGGTTCAACTCTTTCTTCGAGGCGCCTGCGGTGAAGTCGGCGACGAATGAGAATATTGGTGGATGTGAGTTTGGGTTTGTATCGCTTTGCAGTGGATGTGTGTGCTAACTTTTGCTCTGAGGTTGCCTGCGCTGCCTAGAATGGCTATGTGATGGTATCTATCAATGTGAAGTGCTCGATTCACGATACCAGACTGAACGCTCGTTCGCATAAGTGGGCTATTAGCTATCATACTACGCTCTCAATATCTCTTCGCCTGATCCATTTAGTACAGGTGTCGCTAGCGACTCAATATGCTTCCACGGTGGTGATGGGTGGCTCCCACGATTGTCGAGCTCACCTTGCATGAACGTGCGAGACAACACAAAATTAAAGGATCTAATGCATTTACTAGATATACAGCAACTCAACTACCATGCGATGAGCTGCCGAGAACTTCCCGACAAAACTTGGTTGACAGCGGCGTGGCCGGTGTGGCTGGCATCGTGGTGGTGTCCAGACCTGAATCGTACGCCATAGCGGCAGACGATACCACAAAGTGGGTGCCTAGCAATATGTAACCAGTAAACCCTACCACGCGTGGTGACCAACAATTTTGTAGACACAGTTCTGTGAATGAAAAGTACCGATCGCTTAATGCGTTACCGTGATAGGTTGGAGGTCCTGGATGTCACGTCGCATCCACATGATGGCGAACAAGTTCGTTTGTTTCATACCTCCGCTCACCCCAGCCGGTCCAATAGCCATGTCGGAACGATTCGCATCAATGCATGACCTTGCTGCATGTCATGCAGATATCAGTCCTTGCCACGTGGTGCGCAAGGACTGAGCTTACTAGATTGAGGCCATCTGGATGTTCGGGTAGCGATTGCGCATGTGGGCGAGCAGACGTCCGTCCAGATTGTTGGCTGATGCGCTCAGGTCAAAAGGAATTTTGGGCGAGACTGTGTCGGTTGAATTGTGAAGACTGGCGAGCTTGTGACTCGCTTGAAGAGAGTGAGTAGGACATTCACAGGCTCTCACCAGCAACGTGGCACGTCGCTCGAGCATGACGTCTTGCATTCAACCCCTCCATTGAAGGTTGTGAAAGGGAACATGTTTGAATCGCGTGAAGCTCGCTCGACAGTGATCCCGGACTCCGCTTAGGACAAGAATAGGATGACACGGCCTCTATGCCTGTCTGACAAGCAAACATGCTCCAGATCAGGAGCCTGCTGCAGCAGAGATGGACTAGATGCTGAGCTAGGACGTAGCTGCAGGCGGACAGAAGAGCGGTTGAAGGTGCATCCCGAAGCCAATTTGTCTTACCTTGCAACAGCATCGGTGCCGTGGCGACTGCTGTCAATGGCCTTGTGTTGCCTGCCACGCGAGGAATGAGGAATGCTTTGTTAGTGTGGCTCGATGTCTTTTGATGAGGGGCACGGCGGAAGATGGACGAAGACGAAACAAGACGGGCTGTAATGTGGAGACGACTCCACGATTTCCCACGTGGGAAGAGTGCCGCGGCAAGATCAGTCCATTAGGCGGCGTCCTTAATGGATCCCTGAATTGGAGGCGTCAAAGGCTTGCTGCATGGTGTTCGCTTTATCGAAATGCGCAAATCCTTACATTGCACTCAGTTTCAGAGGGCAAGTGCATGTTGTGCATAAGGGTCGCACTGCCTGCCTCTTTCTGTGCTCCTCGACATTCTTGTGACCCCCTTCGTGCTTGCTCATAACACCACGAGGCTGACGCTGCAGAATCCAACTCTCCAACAAGCGGTATCATCTCCGCTACCATCAATTAATTGCTTCCACGCTACACGTTATCGCAACCCCTGTCAGCAGATCGTCTTCACACGTGCTGGCGCCCTCTGAAACACGCGAGGACCCACGCTCTCCGACCGCCCTCACTGCCTTGCTGTCTTGACTCTTGACTCTCCGCCCAAAGTCGCTTCACACCACATCCATTTGCGGCCCACCGTTCGCTCGCGCCTCCACCCAAACCAGCACCACCAGCAGCCGTCCATAAAACACGCACTACTCGACGCTAAGCGCACGATGCCCGCGTCTTTTGAGTCTTCTTCGCGGCGGCCGATCTTAGCTAACGTAAGTCACTCTCCCGTGCCCACCGCACGTTTCAGACACATCATGGCCACAGATTGGTCACTTCAATGCACCGGCTTCCGCCTCTAAACTAGACAACTTTCCCCTTCTTCTTGCCCGTTCCCAACCACGCTCACTTCCGCCATGTCTTCCCAAGCACAACCAGCGCCTAACGCAAGAACACCACAGTCGTCCGGCAACCGCGCCTCCACCAGAATGTCTACCTACAGCGCCGCACCCACCCTCACGCCCTCCATCGCCCCCTCGCACCTCTCAGAAGCTTCCTCGACCGCCGGCGACCCAAAGTCGCACGACATCAAGTCATGGAACGCCGGGTTCGACCGCCTCGAGGATAAGCGCCTCGTGCAGCAAAGATACGCACTCAGCAGCGAGAAGACGGATGACATGAGCAAGTTGGCTCTTGGAGCGAAACTCGACCGCGCACTCGCACGACGCATGTCCGGCCAGGACGCCGTCTTCCGACCAAAGGTCTACAGCGAGAAGAAGATCAAGGCATAACTGCATTGTCATGTCGCCACCAACGTCAATCCTTCCACTTCATTTCGGCAGCTGTTCGCAGCAACGTCTTCCATGCGGTCTCAGGTCCCAGTTCAAAGTACGCACTATATCCATTGTCGGCGAGCGAGCAAGCGTCTAGCAGCAAGCGAATGCCAGTTCACCATGTCTCCACTACTTATCGGCGGAGATACCGGGTCGGGGTCAGGAAAGCGCAGGCAGCAACTTAACAGGTGCTATCCGCAGCAGGAGAGCTTGAGGGAATGCCGTCCGCTCTCACCGACACACCGCCCTGAGTGCTTCGTCTTATCTCCTCATGTAATCTGCGTCCCTCTTTTCAGTTCATTCCTCGGATATATCATGGAGTTTTTCATCTACACATCAGCATTTGCCGTCCGTCACCACGGAGTATCCATCAAATACAAGCTCATTACATGCCACATTCGTGCAGTTCCCAAGCTCATCTGCCGTGCTCCACGTCAAACACATCCAGCGCTGATCCTCGCGTGGTCTTCACGTCATTCACGAGGCACCCACATGTGATCGCCCCGCACCCATGCACATATTGAATCACAACATGATTAAGCGTCACAGCTGTCAGAAAATGACACGGCACCCATGCCTGCCCCTTTCATAGCTTACGTAGACCGGAAAAAAAGATCTATTGCCTACCGTGCACTAGCACGTCTAGATGAGGCGGTGCGGATTATTGTCCGGTCGCCGTTGTGCCGCGAGCTTGGGTGCTGTGCGGACTTGGCTCCGACTTCGTCGATTTGGACTTGGGCTCTGGGGGAGTTGGTGGCTGAGCTGCTAAGTGTCGATGTGTACGGTGGTTGTGAAAGAGTCATAGTGGTGCGCTTGCAGTGTCATTCGGGGCGACCCGAGATAACCGAGTCATGCTGAGACAATTCACAAAACGCCATCAGGTTGTAGAGAAATAGGATACTTGCGCTGCGCTTGAAACATGTATTACATCGCATGTTGATCATTGATATAACTTGATTGAGCTCCTGTAACACCTCTTACCATCTGGTATACGTCTGGAATAACAATACCACCTTCATTTTAGAACGTGAGGCTTCTCACCCCTCGCAGGCAGTATCATGCTGGGTAGACACATTGGTTGGCCACCACGTCTGGCCGCTGTACTCATGCATCACCCAATGTCGTGGCAAGCGCCGTGAGGTACTCACGCAACACCTTCCTCCTAGTAAGCGTTCTGGGGTACTTGGTAGCCGCCCATCTGAGCTTGTTGTGCCTGAGCCTGCGCCTGAGCCATGGCGTGCTCGTGCTGCCGTTGAGGCAGGTCGTTGAACCATGGATGTTGGAGGGATTGAGCTGCTGACACTCGCATATCTGGCCGTAGCTGGAGCATGCTGCTGAGAAGATTGAGGCCAACCTGATCGACTTGTGGGAGAATAAGGCGCAGGTCTTGGGTGGCATACACCGGGAAGTTGTTCTTGTACTCGGGCAGTTGTGAGATGCCCTGCCATGAGCGCTCCGAGGGCGTGCCCATCAGCCTGAAGATCTTCTGCACCTGGTCCTCGTTTGTAGTGCCTGGGAAGAGTGGCCGTCCGGTGTACATCTCGGCCATGATGCAGCCTGCAGACCAGATGTCGATGCTCGTGTTGTACGTTCGGCTGCCGAGCAAGACATCTGGAGCACGATACCACAGAGTCACAACCTCGTTAGAGAAGGTGTTCACTGGAATTCCAAAAGCGCGTGCAAGACCGAAATCAGCGAGTTTCAACTGGCCTCGGTTGTTGATGAGCAAATTCTGAGGCTTCAGGTCGCGGTGCAGAACTCGGTTCTCGTGGCAGAAAGCGATCCCCCGCATCAGCTGGAACATGAAGGACTTTATGGTGGCAGGATCCAGGGCTCCGCGGTCGCCGCGCGAGTCCATGTATCTCTTCAGGTCCTTATCCATGAACTCGAATACCAGCATGAGTTTGTTCTCGGTGTGAATAACATCGTGAAGCAGGACAATGTTCTCGTGGCGGAGCTCCTTCATAAGCGAGATCTCGCGGATAGCCGTGGAGGGCGTGCCTTCTTCCGAGTCGAGGTGTATTTCCTTGAGGGCTACCAGTTCGCCGGTCTGCCTGTTGCGGCCCTTGAACACCTACACGTCTGTTAGTACATACCACGCGACCATACATTCAAACAACATACGGTGGCGTATGTGCCCTCTCCCAGCTTCTCCAGCTGCTGGAACGAGCTGGGGGTCCGTTGGCTGTTCATGCTGGACACGACTGGAATGATCTGGCCTTCGCCGAGGTTGCGGACGCTGATGGACGAGTCGGTGCGGTAGGGCACGGCAAGTGTCCCCGCGTGCGTGGCCTTGAGCTCGCCCGGGGGTGGCCTAGTCGTGAAGTTGGGGTCCCAGAGGATGGCGGAGGCAGTCGTGAGCTGGCTGGCAATGCGCAAGGTGGAGCGAGGGTCGTCCGGTGTTTGCGCGGAGGCGGGGGCTGGTTGCGCCGTTTTGGCAGAGTGTGAAAGTGAAGGCGAGGTGGTACGACGGAGCAAGTGAGATATAAAGCCTAGCAGCAACGATAAGTGATCGACGTGGTTGTGGTGGGTTCGCGGCGGCACGAGTCGCTGTGAGTCGTTTGAGTGGGGCAAATCGAGACCCTGGCAGCGCCTGACTTGCGCTTCGAACGCGCTTGCTGGCCTCTCGCTTGTATGGTGAGCATTTTGAAGGCCGTAATGGCGACTACAGGGTATGTTTAGAGTCTGTTCAGATTTCTCTGTTCTCCTGACGTGAGATAAATCGTATCGCACATTAAGCAATCGCCAGCTGTCCGGAAGCACAGTACTTCGATACTGCAAGTTCACTTGCAGATGGTCTTGCAACTGGGGGCTTACCTGGTCCCCTAAGACTGTTATTCATTCATACTTTTTAAGAGACCAGAGCTTTTCGATTGACATTCCCAGTTAAGTTATTGTATGATTCTAGGATTGTTCTTTGTTGGGTGGACTCCAGACACTAGCGGCCCCGGCTAGCTGGTCGTTGTCAGCCTTGCGAGTTGCATCATTGCTCTCCACTGACTGGTGCACTCCAACACTGCCACCTACCAAGCACTTTGCCATCCACTTCAACTCAAGTCATGCTCAAACCTCCCGGGCATCACTGCGGTCACTTGCGCTACCATCAAACCGGCGACTAAAGACCTGATTGTACTTGCAACATGGACGACCTCCTTCCATCATACGAAAGCACCATTCATCAGAACCCATGGGCGCTCATCGCAGAGTATCTGCCATCGGAAACGCTCTGCTCTGCTGCGTTGGTGTGTCAAACATGGCATACGATCATGGTATCGAAGCTATGGGGTAAGCCTGCGAGTCACTTTGGAGAGCAGCATGACACAGTTTACGGTAAGGCGAGGCCAGTTATGTCCGTAAACTCAAACTAAACCTTTACAGTCGCGTTGACGCGCTTCAAGCGCATCTTACCTTATGTGCGACTATCGGTTCGTGAGTTGACACACACGCTTCAGCTTCCTCCGGCACACGCAGAGCTCTATGGAGGCCCACATGCGGAATGGCTTCGTGACTGCCTGGAGTATCTTCCGCGATTGCAGTGTTTGTTGGTCAACGGATTACCGTTCTTTGACCACGCGTCTCTCTTATGTCTACGCCACACGAGCGTACGCCGAAGAGAAAATCGTCCACCAACCTTTCCCGTGTTTGGCTTGCGGCTTTTGGATGCTTCTGGCTGCATGAACGCGACCTCAGCCGGTCTCGCTGAAGCTTTGTCACACTTACCGTATCTTGTTTCTCTAGACCTCTCACGAACCCCTGCTGCTAGAGATGAGACGGTATTGAACAAGCTCAAATTTCTCAATAGCCTCCGATTGCTGAGTCTGAAGGGCTTGGGATTGAGAGACGCGGAGTTCGCCGTCGTCGCGCTCGCCATAGGAACACGCGTGAGGAGCCTCGACGTGAGCGACAACAGCCTGACTGATGCAAGCGCTCGAGCTCTTCTGGAGCACTGCCTAAAAGAAGAACCTGTTACGCCACACGCAAGTTATGGTCCACAGCCACCTATCGAGCACGGAAAGCTGGACGCTGATATCGATGCTTTCGAGTCAGAGAACGTGGTTGCACACGTTCGCAAAAAGCTCACTGGCGGCTTCGTCGGCAGCCTCGCTATCGAAAATGCCAGGGATGTCGGCATAACGCACCTCTTCCTCTCGAAGAACGCAATAACCGTTGAAGGTATGTCTGGATTGTTACGATCGAGTCGCTTGCAAGTGCTAGATATGGGAATCTTGCCTGTCATGATGAAGCAGCCATACGATTCATCGCTCGTCGATGGGGCTGCCGACATGGAGCTCCCTGGAGTTTCAAAATTGACACCCGTCCTCTCCAGATTCGCTTCCAAGAAGTTGAAGTATCTACGCATCAATTTCAAAATCATTACGGAAGATGCTCCAAAAGATGGTGCCAATTCCCCGCGCGCAGAACTGGATGGTAACGTCGATGAGCTGGCACTAAACAACACACACGAGCTCGAAGCAATCGATTTGCTTGCAGTAGAGCTCGATTCCTTTGGCTCAGCTGTCTTCGAAGCTCCGGGTGACGCAGTCTACCCAGCAGAGCTACCAGGCAGTTCACAGACAATACCAAGACAGACGGATGATGGTACGTTGAGCTCAAAAGACCCATCAAACTGTTCAACAACCACGATGGTGTCAGCCCCAATCATTGAGGTCGATTCAGAGCGACAAGAAGTCAGGCGTGGTGGAGCGTACGCCCCAGAACCTGTTTTGATAGAGTCTCCTCATTCGCCGCTCAGCACTCTTCAGACTTATGAGGAACGCTACACGGGCTCGCTGCCAATATCTCCGGGCGGTACTGTGCTTTTGTCGCCGCTCGGACCGTCCGACGGTGACGCATATCAGGCGTCAAGAGCTTTCTCAGGAGGGGCACGGTCACGTCACAACTCCAGTTACTATGTGGAAGATCGTCAAGCTCGCCTCAACCTTCGGCAGACGCAGGAAAATCGATTGCATCCGGGCGCGTTGCCCAACATACACACCCTCGTCTTGACTGACGTACCAACATCTACAGACGATCGCGAGGTGACCAATCGACTGATCAGGTTCATAATTGATGCCGCAGAAGAAGCTGCCATTGCCAGACAGCGAGCGGTGCACACTTATGCACTTCCCCCTGGCCGCCGACGTGCAATCGCCGAGCGTGAGCATGCACATAGCCTGTTTGCCTTACAGAGAATCGTGTTCGAGATGGCGCCTCCGCAGGCTGCCCCGAAGAAGATCTCGAGCAGTTGGCGAGCGTATCCCACAAAGTCGTCGACTGAAGACGCAGATTCAGAGAATTTCTGGGAAGCAGCTAGCCATGACTTTTCCTTCTTCGGGGAAGAGGAATGCGGTCTTCCGGATGCCGAGCCAGGACGCATGCAGCCGTTGACAGCAATGGGCGGTCTGGAGTTGGCCCCTGAGCGACCTGCAGCACCCCCGAACCCCATGCGTACTACAAAAATCGAAATCGGGCAAAATCTCGATGTAGTCAGTGAAATTTCCAAGTTCAGGAGGGAGAGGAAAGCTGTGTACACCAACTTGGTGCAGATGGGTCATGTCATTCCAGAGGTAGACGGCTACTGGCCAGGGGATATTACAGTGATACGAAAGTCAGTCGATCAGGATGTTGGAGAGCTGGATTGCTATGGCAATCGATATGAGTCTGGGTGGTTTTATCGTTGAAGTAGAATCGGTTTCTACTGGTCTGTGGGAATGTTTCACATCTTCACTATATGCTGGCGTCTGGTAGGGCACTGTCAGCCTTCCTGCACCTTCGAACGCAGGCATCCACCAATCACCATGCTCTCCGTTGTCGTACCAGTAAGACCCCGCCATCAGATCCACATCGAATGGCGTCTGCCTTGTGGCCGAATGTACATGTCTACACGCACATGCGAGCTCCAAATACGTGCAGTGGGTGCGAGCCTGGCTTTGTGCTGCTCCGACAGCTGTTCGGCCTCGTCGGTCTTGCCCTGGCACACCACGCAGGCTATTCAAGCCATCAACGCTTTTCTCTTCTTTCAACCTTTCACATACTGAGACAAGCTTAGTCACCGTACATCTCTTTACAACTTCGTCACGCCTCGTACTCTTCACGTTTGATGTTCCTATCACAAAAGCTAAGCAAACCTCAGCCTTCTCCTCATGGGTCAACGCCTGAGCACTGGGGCGCGGCCTGAGAGGACCATTTCGACATCAAAAACTTCGCACCGCTCGAAGAAGCGCGATTCTGGAGTCGATGTTGCTCCGTCATTCAGACCTGTTCACTGGGATAGGAGCTCGACGCAAAGGGACAGCACGATTGGAACTCCGCCTCACCTTAACGGACCAAGAGAAGTCAACGGAAACACTGGAACATCGAAGCGGTATTTTAAATCTGGGAAAGCACAGTCCTCCGTGAAATCTGTTAGGGCTAAAGACGATGAACAGCGGCCTCAAAGGAGTACCACTCAGAAGACCAGAACGAAGACCAAGATCCATCAACACACGATATCCCAAGCCTCTAAATCCAATTTCAATCACAAACGCAACTACCAGACCAAAGAGTGCACCATCTGCGCCGACGTCCGTCCACTCCATCGTTTCCCAGACCGCCCACCAACAGAACAATGCTCCCACGACAACGACGCATGCCGTCGCTGCCTCCGCACCTGGATCCAATCCGAGTTCTCAACCAAGATCTGGAACGAAATCAACTGCCCCATTTGTTCCGCACGCATGAAGTACGACGACATTCGTGCATTCGCGCCGGTAGAAGTGTTTCATCGGTACGCATTGCAAGTCCTCAAACCGCAAATTGTATATTGATATCCCTTTTAGCTACAAAAAACTCACCATCAAAGCACGGTACGACGCTATACCCAACCACCGCTGGTGCATCACCAAGACCTGTAAGTCTGGGCAGGTGCATCAACCTGGCACGTTCAAGTTCCGGTGTAAGCGCTGCAAGAAGAGTCACTGCGTGGTGCATAATGTGCCGTGGCATAAGGGCGAGACGTGCCAGGAGTATGATTACAGGTAACCCTCACAATCTCGCCTTCGAACGTAAGCGTAAGTTTTTCTGATTCCGAAGTAGAACGAACAAACACATCAAGAAACAAGAAGAAGCAGCAACCAAGAAGATGCTCGCGGAGACGACGAAGAAATGTCCCGGTTGTAAGAGGAGTATCGAGAAGAGCTATGGGTGCGATCATATGACGTGTAAGTTTTGTGTCCTGTGATGAATAAGGGAGTTGGGATTGGTTAGCTGATGTGACGGTGTGTATAGGCTCGAAGTGCAGGTGTGAGTTCTGCTGGCAGTGTCTTGCGGGTTATCCGAAGCAGGGCTCGGGTAGAGTTGTGCATCGACGGGGCTGTGTGCATTATGATCCGGTTGACGAAGCTTGAGTTGATACATGGCAACTCAAGTGTGAGATGGCATTTTCGGAAGCGCGGTCCCTTCATCAATTCACGCCTTCTTGACCTCCCACTCCTAGCTATCGTCGCTCCCACATCGCCCTACTCGACCGCCGAAACTAGACCCCATACCCCATGCCCCGCAAAATGGCCTTGCCTTCCTCAACGTCGTCGTGGTTGTAGATGCGCAGTCCGTACGAGAGGAGGAACGCCGGGAAGTTGTCGAAGCCCGCGTCCTTGGCTGCGGAGCTTGTGTTCTTGATTTGTGACTTGTCGGCAGAAGGCATAATGAGATGATGTGGTGTGGTGTGATGTCGTTCGGGTGTTGAGGTGGGGTAACTTGTTTGTGAATGATGTTTACAGCGGAGAGGATGCAGTGAGTCGTTGATTGAGAATGGAAGTAGACTGAGGAGAGAGATGTGGTGTGTTGCTCTGAGTGGTGAGCGTGGTGGGCCTGAGATGTCTAGCGTGTGGGCTAGCGCGATGTCGCGAGTGCATGGAGGGGCGTGTGATCACGCGATGCCCTTGCTAGAAACGCAGCCTGGTACTTTCAATGAATCCGTTTGATTATGCGAGTTGAGGTATCAAACTAGCCGTGATCCAACATCGTCTTCGCCACCCATCTCTACATGGCAAGCATATGAACAAAACACATCGCAAACTCCAAGCAACCCAACAACGATGATAACGCGACTAGTAGCGCCGCCTCTGCTGTACCGGCCTATGTACCGGCGCCTGAGGAGCAGGAGCCTGCATCATCGCAAGACGCGCGGGATGGATAGCGTTGTTCGGCTGCTCTTCTTCAGCGTCCTCGTCTCCGTCCTTCTTGCCCTTGGCAGCCTTCTTCTCCTTGCGCTCGCTCTGCTTCATCTCGAGCTCAGCGCGCTTTTCGCGGTCGTTAGCGCGCTCGTCGTGCAGCTTGTCGTTCTTGGCCGTGATCTTGGACTTTCGGACTTCGCTGTTGCCACCGCCACCGGCGCTGCGTAATAGTTAGTATCGTGATGCCTACAGAGTGACTGAGCAGAACTTACCTAAGCTCGATGTTAATCTTGCGACCCTCCTTCTTCTTGCCGTCTGGGAAGACCGAGTGGTGGTACTTTTTCAAGCACGTCTCCATGCGGTCGAAGCGGTCGAACTCGAGGAAACAGGTGCCCATGAACTTCTCGGTGCCCTTGTATGTTCGGAGGCGGATGTCTGTGGGGTGGAGTTTGGCGAAGTGCTCGGCGATGGACTCTTTGGTCGCGGAGTACGGAAGGTTGCCTGTAGGTGTTGTAAGTAATGGAACTTGGCCATGGCGGAGATGGTGTAGACATACCAACGAAGACAATGAATCGTCCCTTCTTTCCTGGCTCAGTTGCTTCCTCTTCGTCACCTTCTGCGTCCTGTTCCTCAGACACATCGCCATCGGTCTCGGCCTGAGCGGCGTCTTCCTCCGCCTCAGACTTCTTGGACTTCTTATCCTTTTTGTCCTTTTTTTCCTTCTTTTCTTTCTTCTCCTTTTTGTCTTTCTTCTTATCCTTCTTTGAAGATTTCGAGTCAGAATCTACGCCGTTCGCGATAGGCGCATCGTCCTCTAGGATGCCGTTCTGCGCTTCTGTGCCTGCAGTCGCATCTTCAGATGGTGCACTCTCTTCCTCGGTGGTGTGCTTGGCCTTCTTTGACTTCTTCTCCTTTTTGTCTTTCTTATCCTTTTTCGACTTCTTCTTGTCGGCTTTAGAAGCTGTGTCGTCGGTGGCATCGGGCATTGGCACGTCGTCGTCGAGTGGGATGAAGTCGTCTGCTTTGACTGCGTCATTGGCCTCGATGGCGGCCTTTTCCTTGCGCTCCTTCTTCAGCCTCTTCTTCTCCTCCTTTGCAGCCTTTTTGTCTGTAGAAGGCTCCTCAATTATTGGCTCGTCTGGAGTTGCGACATCTTGCTCGACATCAGACTTTCTCGATTTCTTGGACTTCTTAGGTGCATCGTCGCCCTCTTCTTGTCGCTTGCGCTTCTTCTCGGTCTTGTCCTCTTTCGGGGTGCGTTCTTTGGTCTTCGACATGGTGGGCGCAAAAAAGTGTGAGAATGTCGAGGAAGTCGCAGTTGCAAGTTGCACCTTCCGAACTTTTTCTCGTGTTCTGCCGGGGCGGTGAGGGGCGATCCCTTAGCGCGTACCACTTATCGAGCGCAACACCACCGAGCGCCCGCACAATTGGGAGCCAAAGCACAATGCGGCTTTTGGCCCATCGAACACAGCTTCCGAGGGGAGTCTCGAGACCTACTCATGCGCCAACGACCGACCGTCCATGTCCCCGCCAGTTCTCGTATAGACACCCCCGCCAACTCCTCGCAGCGCATCAGGGCTCTCCGCGCCCACAGCTGCCCTTCCTCTACCCGTCTGGTCAGCACCTCACCAACGGCCGCCTCCTCCGCCTGTTCTCCATAAGCGTGACTCAGAAGAAGTTCATAAAGGAGACGGCGAAACTCAGCGTGCGGTATACGATCCTCATCTTCCTCGCCACATCATGCTTCAGTATAGCAAGTCTGGGAATACTGAGCGAGCGGCAAGAACGAGCATTTCCGTCGCCACACGAATGGTCCTTGATCACGAGATTCCGGTTCCGAAGAGGCAAGTGGTGGCAAGTGCCAGAGAACAATGAAGAGGAAGGCTTTCCCAACTGGGCCAGAGTCTACTCTGAGCTGCAGTATGCGCTCGACCGCCTGGAGGACCCAAGCAAGGACGGTGCAGGTATCTTAGACCAAGAGGAGGGAGGTATATTGGTTCCTGGTATTGGAAAAGCTGGCTACGATATATCAGCTAAAAGCGAGGAATGGCGGCAGGGCTACTACGAAGTCTTGACTGGTATGGCGCAGGCAGCAGAGCGGTTGGACGGCTGCGTCACAGACAAATGGAGGAGGAATGTATGGTCTTCAGAGTTCGTGCCTTCAATATCGAACAAGAGACCAAAAGGAATGCTGCCAGGCATGCCTGAGGTACCAGACGCAGAGCACCGCAAGCCCGCCGCGGATGCACCAGAAGTCTTCTACATGAGGATCATCACATCGAAAGGCTTCACAACATATCAGCGACTCAGCGCTGCACTTGGATACGCAGACTGGCTAGCCTTCAAGAAATTACCGGACTCGGCGGAAGAAATGTACCGCTGGGCACTCGACATTGCTATTGCAGGAGTGCCGACTTCTGACCCTTCCACCATAATTGACTCTGAAACTGGGATTTTGTCTGCGACAGCGCCCAAAGATGCTATCACCCCAAACTTACTCTACGCCACCACAAACCTGGCAACGTTCCTCACTGGCGACGGACGAGTCGCATCCGCCCTTCCAATCTTCATTTCTTGCCTGCGTGCACGTCTCAACGCTGATGCAGCACCCGTAATACGACCAACACGAAACACAAACGACTCAAGTCTCACGGGCACAATTCTCAGTCTACTAGCCGAACCAGCGTATCCTCCGGTGCCACCCTCGGGTGACGAGCCACTTCTTCGCATGGAGTCTGATCGCTGCGAAGAGGCTGCCCTGAAGACCTACATTGGCGAGATTCTCTTCGCGACAGCCGGGTCCTCACCCAAGCAACGCCAACAAGGCCTCTCATGGGTACGCGACGGCGTGTCGACATCAAAGCTTGCACAATCACTCGATCCGATGCGCGCAGACGATACTCTGCGTCACAAGTGCGAGCAGTGCGAAGAAGTCGGCTTGGAGTCGTGGGGCAAGATCATGACCTACCTTGCCGCCGAGGCGAAAGAGAAGCGCGACAACGCGAAGAGCGGTGGACTGACTGGCCTGCTGTGGAAATTGAGAGGTACAGAGGGACTGGACAAGGAGGCGGAAGATCTTGGGGGCGAAGAAGAGGGCGTCACGCTCCGGCTGAATAAGCTGAGGAAGAGGATGCTGCAAGAAGAGTACGCGGACATGGATCGCAAATATGCGAGGACGTTTGTATTCTAGACTGTATTATATGTGTGGATGAACATTGCAGGTGTTGTGCTGGAAGCAACTGTGGCCGTGATGTGCCCTGGCGTTTTTGCTGTTGCGGCAAATCTCACACTGGTAGCACTGAGCTGTGAAGAGGTGCAGTGCATCATAACACTTCTACACCGGCCGGACTTGCTCGGAGAACTAGTAAGTTGTAAAGGCTAGAGAAACAGCATAGTATCACGACACGAGCTGACACGATAAACAGTGGTGTGATGCTAGAGAACAGCACTGTCGTGTTACGGTCACTCAGCTCAACGCATAGAAGCTGAGGCAGTGCAGGCGAACTTGCTCACCGTGACTATGCCTGATATCCAGTTGAAGGATTGAGCGTGGCTCGGTGGGAATGCTGCCCAGCGATTGGGTTCTGGTGACGGGCCAGGTGGCCAGGTAGTTGGAGTCTTGGTCGACCTGATCGCTGGTTGGAAACCGATCGGGCTGTGCACCGATGAGATTTGAGCCTGATGGTATGCATGAGTCGGCTATGTCGCTTCTCTTACTTCTGCAATAAGCACATCGCTGATCCAGAAAAGGACAGCTCGATCATCATGGGAGCCACACGGAACCCTTGATGCTGTGCTCCTCCGAGAACACTTGCAGCTGCCTCCCAGCGTTGGGGTAAACTCATGCCAACCGCCGATGGAAGCATGGCTGGGCCCGTAGGCAAAGTACAAAGGGCTCATGTTGATTGTCCTGCAGTGGTTTGAACCAAAGTTGCGTCACTGGATACACCCGGGATCCGAGTTCCCAAGTGTTGGGATCTGGAAGCTGGATATAGACATCCAAATTTGATTAGGTTGCCGAGGACTCATGTCAATGAGGGCCACATGAGGAATGTTCGTTCTGTCATTGTGAAGTTCTCTTCGATCTACCTGGATCTGAAGGGTCGTGTTTGAAGATTAAGTTCTCCCCAAAATAACACTTCCCACGTTTCATGAGTCGCGAACCAGGTTCGCTGCTTCATACCTCAGATGATAAACATCTCGATGTGTCCCCAGTGTGTTCCATGTCCCAGCTGCCAATATCGACATGCAGCACAGCATCGGCGGAAGGGCCTTACAAACGCCGACGAATGCAGGGCAATCTCAGCTTGAGGTCGAAACATCAGAACCTTACAAATGACCAGAGATAGGCACACCCATTTGTTTGACGCCAGCGACGGACTTTGACATCGGCTCTCCACCCTATATAAATACTCGCTTGTGAGCGATTGCAACGAGGATGTGCCTGCTCAAGCACGGTTTCGAGCTGTGTCGTGTGCTAACTTGTTTCAGCACAACGTCGTTTCCATTGGCCACAGGCAAGCCCTGAAAATAGATTAGTCACAAAGGGTCCCGCACGACGACTGCACCATCAGTATCGGATCTTCACTCTGACAGCTCAGCCTCGCCGAAAGGGCATGCTCGTCAACGCAATAGGTCACGGCATGTCCGGCTGAGCTCCGTCGAGCTCGAGCAGCTTCAGCTCGCCCGCAGCTATTGTTGAACGTCCCACAGAACACCAAGACAAACCTATCCTAGTGTTCAACTTGTATTGAGTTGAGCTTGATCAGCAGGAATCAGCAGCTTCTATAGGATGTACATGTTCATGGAGTTTCTAAATTCTACAGCTTACCAGGACTCGTTGGGCCATGTCCAGAAGCCGTGGCAACTATCGCGTCGTTCTGCAGCGAAAGAAGCGACAGCTGCAACGATCGACTGTGCAGCTTTCCTGCTTTTCTGATTGCTTTCATATCCAGTAATTGCACGCGGAGCTTGGGTGCTGGATTACTACGACATGCCTGAGCGAGGCAACTTGTGGCGCGACGGAAACAGCATGTTTCTCTAACAGACCACTTAGATTAACGAACAAGCGAAGGCCACTAGCCTACAGCATGGCTTGACGAGATGTCAGAGATCGTACCCACATTGCTGGCTGTGACACGCATCGCTGTAGCCACGCACGGCAAGTCGGATCAGAAACTCCCTGCCCAGCATAGAGCACAGGAGTAGACACCGATACGAGCTTACCAACGAGTCAAGCAGCGGCTGTTCCAATGCGTCTATTGTAGGCCGTATATGTAGCGTTCGGTGCACTCGCAATGCTTTGGAAAGATTCGAGCACCAGTCGTATTCCCAAGGCCCGGGTAGCTGTTGTGTTTTGTCTCCGATCCCCTCTTCAATGAACACATGCCATCATGGCATTTCATACCTTACTCTTAGCAGCCGTTCTTCTGGGTGCATATGCACTCTATAAGTACATAGACACATCTCGTCGTCATAGAATTCCAAAAGGGCTGAGACCTCTACCAGGCCCCAAAGGTACGGCATGCTCACCCATTGGCAGAAAATAGCTCCGTCATGGACCCTGATCAGGAACAACCACATGGCTGACTGATATACTCTAGGCTACCCCATCATCGGCTCGATCCCTGAGGTACCCGAAAAGAACGGCTTCATCAAGTTTGCGGACTGGGGCAAGGAGTATGGTCCTATCTACCAGGTCAATTTGGCCGGACACAATCACGTCTGGATCTCTTCAGACGAGATATCCAAGGATCTACTGGCCAAGAAGGCAGCGATTTACTCAGACCGGCCGCACATTCCAGCTCTGATTGACGACAATCGCACGAGCGCACAATATCTTCCTCTACTCAGCAGAAATGGTAAGTCTGAGGCAGCTACATCTTGTCGAAGTCTTCGCTAAGCTCAACAGATGGTCACACGCGCCAACGGAAGTTTGCGAACGTCATCATGCGTGAATCAGAGAAGGCACTCTTCCATCGCTACCCTGAGCTAGAAGCGAAGCGCATGCTCGTCGAGTTGCTTGACGAACCCGACCGATACAACCATGCTCTTGAGTCCTTCATCTCACGCGTTACTTGTCGCCTGGCATGGGGTCGCAGTGAGGCCAGCGATGAGCTGAAACAGCGCGCCCGTGAGCTCCTGATCGGTGTCTCGCCCACGGGTGCTTTACCCAACAAGTTACCGTTCTTGATGGCACTTCCCGATTGGTTATCACCAGCAAAAGCGTGGGAGAGGAGAAGAGCAAAGACCGAGCGGAACTGGTTTGAAACTATGCAAGCTCAAGTGCAAAAGGAGATCGACGAGAAGATCGCACCTCCATCGTGGATGAAGATCTTCCTTGATGGACGTAGCAAGTTTGGTTTCAAGTCAGACCTCGAGGGCGCATATGCCGTTGGCATGCATGGCATCGCTGGCGCGCTCACCATTGCTGCTCCGATGCAGACGTTCTGCCTCGCTATGACATACTATCCTCAGTACCTGCCGATGCTCCACGAGGAGCTGGATCGAGTGTGCGGAGACAGACCACCTGTCTCGGAAGATCGACCACACTTGCCATTCCTGCGAGCCATCATCCGCGAATGTATTCGCTGGCGTCCTCCAGTCCCGACGGGAATTCCTCATTACCTGATTCAGGATGATGAGTACAACGGCTACCACATCCCCAAGGGTAGCACGATACATCCTCTCGAGTGGTGAGTCCCCTGAACTTTTGCATGATCATGAGTACTAACAGCAACCTAGGGCTATATCTCGCGATCCCGACATGTTCCCAGATCCCGAGGCATTCAATCCTCTTCGCTGGGTCGAACCAGAGTATCCAACTTACCAGGAACCTCTCACTCAGTTTCCTACCATAATCAACTCGACACAGTTTGGTTACGGCCGGAGAACGTGTCAAGGTCAGGCCGTGACTGACGAAGACCTTCTCATCGGTATCGGATCAATCGCCTGGATGTTCAACATCTCGCAACGATCAGACGACGCAGCGATTACCAGCGAGCCCACCAAAGAGCACAATATCGGTCTCAACGAAAACGCCTCAATATCAAACGAAGAGCTCAATGCCGGCGTCGCCACCACGCAACACGCAACAATGGAATCCAGAATCCTCGCCAGATTCACCTACCCGGGCAGCTCACCCGCCGCCAAATCCAAACCCCCTCCATCAACCTACAAGCCCCTAGAATGGGGCGACATCTCCCAGAAGCCCTCCGACCCAACCCTCGACTACTCCATTCTGTTGATTGCAAAGCCAATACCTTTCAAATTCGACCTGCGACCTCGTGACTCTGCACGCGCTAGCTCGATCCGTGCGCTCTTCCAGGAAGGCTGTGAGCGTGGCGAGTATACCGACTGCAGGGAGTACTGGGGTCCGAATCAGGGTCGCGATAAGCCGCTGGGCTGGAGCAAGGTGTAGAGTAGAGTGATCGACGGGCCCTGCAGGAGGGCGTTGCCGTTCGCCGCAGTGGGGATCCGGACATGCAGGGTGGGATGGGATAAGGCTTGGTGCGGCTGAGTGCGGAAAGTGTTTTATCGTTTGGGGCTTGGTGCGAGGGATACGAGGGGTAGATGATTTAGAGTTGTGATGTGTTGCATGGCTGGGTTGGTGTCTGGTAGAGCTGAGATTGAGCGACTTTTTCGTTGGTAATCGGATAGTAGACCTGCTGTTGTCTATGAGAGTCTTAGCTAATCATACTGCTGTCTTTGATACAAACTAAAGCTATGGTCAATCTTCGAAGCAGTTATGAGTAGTGGCTCGCGACTTCCTAATCCACATTCTAGCATGACATAAGCATGCCAGTGAACGTGGCGCCACGTGCGCACCAGCCACAACGCGTCATCAAATGTTCGGACCGCGCTTCCACAACAACACCAGAGTTTCCATCTCAATGCGCCTGAGATAGCCTCACCGAGCTCGCGCGAGCCGAATCGCAACCATGTTCGGCCTTCAATTCACCGCGACGCGGACGCAGATCGCGGCATACCTCTTCGGCATCGCGCTCTTCAGCATCAGCTTTCTCGTGTTCCTAAACAGCTCCATCTCCTTCGTCATCACGCAGCGCATAGGACAGTCGCGGAACGTTGGCGATGCAGTCGGCACGCTGGGCTTTGTGGACGAGCTGGTCGCACTGGTCGCGTGTCCGGCCTGGGGCTTACTGAGTGATCGCGTGGGCGTGAGGAGTGTCGCAGTCATGGGCTACACGATAGTTGGCGTCGCGCTGTGGATATTTGTGCAGGCGAAGAATGTGTATCCGCAGCTTCTGCTGGCGAGGATCCTGTTCAGCTTGGGAGGGAGCGCTACGTATGTGCTATTGGGAGGCAGTAGTTGCATTGTTTGCTAACTAGACCAGCGCAACAATGGTTACGGCTGTGCTACCGGCCATGACTTTCGTGAAGCCAGTAACACACGACCCGCGATCTCCCACTCGACGGACGAATGGTACATCGCATGCGCTCGCGCCCTCGATATCGTCCGAACTTACAATCACACCCGCACGCTTCCGCTCGAGCTCACGCGAACCTGCGTCCGATGCGCCGGCGAGAAAAGATACTGGGGCTTCCACTTCTCAGCTGGCAGGACTGGTTGGCATGTTCACAGGCTGTGGCGCGTTGGTAGCGCTGCTCGTGTTCCTACCACTACCAACGCGCTTCCAGAAAGCCGGTGAAAGTCCTGCTTCAGCTGTCGCAGATGCTTTCTACGTCGTAGGTGGCATCGCCTTCCTTGTGGCTCTAGGCTGCTTCTTCGGCCTACGAAGTCTGCCAGGCGAGGACGGCAAGGGCTGGAAGCGTCTTGCTGGCAAGGACGAGCACAAGGAGGCCGGTACGCGGACCAGAGGGGAGCTCATCTTGATCTACCCTCGTTTGTTCTGGCAGAGTGTACGTCTGGGCTTCAAGTCATCCAACATTGGCCTCGGCTATATGGGTGGCTTCGTTGCGCGCGCATCGTCTGTCGCCATATCTCTCTTCATACCGCTTTTCACCAACCACTACTTTCTGCAGAGTGGAAGATGCACAGTCGATCCGTCGAACCCATCTGATATCAAAAATGCTTGCCCAGAAGCATACAAGCTAGCAGCCATGCTTACTGGAATCAGCCAACTTATCGCGCTCATCTGCGCCCCGGTTTTTGGTTATCTCTCTGGGCGCTTCCCGAAATACAACATTCCACTACTTGTTGCGTCCGTCGCTGGTATCGCCGGCTACACATGGTTCGGGTCCCTGAAAAGCCCTGACTACAAGAGCGAAGACGGCACAGGTGCTATCTTCTTCATCGTCGCGCTGCTCGGCATCAGCCAGATCGGAGCCATCGTCTGCTCCCTAGCACTACTAGGCCGCGGCATCAACAACGACGAGGTGCAAACCCCACCTATGACCCACATAACAGACTCAGCCAACGGCACATCACATCCATCTGCCGGCGCCACACCTCCCTCCAGCGCCCCAATCACCCCACTCGACGAGGATGCGCCGCTACTTCCACGCGCTAGAGCGTCGCCACCTCCTGAAGTTCAATCACACAATCACATCAAGGGCTCGATAGCAGGGACGTACAGTTTGCTTGGGGGGTTTGGCATATTGCTCCTGACTAAAGCGGGAGGGGCGCTGTTTGATAGTACGGGGCCTGGCGCGCCTTTTTATATGATGGCTGCGTTTAATGCGTTGCTTCTTGTTGTGGGTATTGGTGTTAGTGGGTGGCAGACTGTGCGGCATCGAGGGAGGTAGGAGAGATGAATTGAATGGTTGAGCATGAAATCTATAAGCAAATATTTACCCATGGTAATGTTGGAGCTGTCCCGTAATGTGGGAAGACATCGCAAAGCCATTGCCTGAACACTGACGGTTGACACCAGTTGTGGTACAGCTTCAGCTTACGCCCCACTCGCAACGGCTTATCAACGCACGTGTCTCGACAAACTGCACAGATGATCCGACCACTTGGAGACAAGCAAAGCTGTGTAAGAACTTGTATCTGGTTGAGGCTAACATAGAGAAGCGAGGGATACCAGCTTGCCTGATATGCTCTCGATCAGTACCATGGCACCTCAATGCTATGCCGCTACTCATTTCAGGGAAGTCTCATCGCCGTCAAGACCCCCAGCAGTACAGTTGATATTGTCAACGGCGCCATTGGTTGCGTCACATCTGCCTCGCTCACCCTTGGAGCCGGCATCATTCAAGCAAACCAACCTTAATTGAGCTCGAAGTGAATGATCTGGATAAGCGTAGTGAATGGATAACCTGATCGAAATTCCTGATCAAGAAAGCCAGATATAGGCAGCTGTTGCGTGGCAGCTTGATATGCGATTCTTCGACCTTGATCTCAATCTACGTTCAAGGTCCTTAATCGTGCAACATGCCCAAACAAACATCCTAGACACACTGTTCGTGAGAAATCACCCGCACGGCGAGGAAACCCACACAGATAGCCAAGGGAATTCAGTGGTTTCGTTCCGAGCTTGGGATTTTTTTAGGGCCAAGGGCATAAGGGGTGGTGGATCCAACGAGCGCACTCTTCTTGCCGCGCTCTCGATTGGCGTAGCTTCCGTGAGATCCTTGTCGCAAGAATGTCCCGCGTACACTAACTTACAAACACATGTGAACGACCCATGTAGTCTTTAGCTGCTACCTCGCTGCGTATGCATGCCTCATCGTACCACATCTGCAACTTTTCTCAAAGCGGTAAATCGTTTCGCGCTTGATTGGCTGTCAAGCAACCGGAGCATTCTCCCGGGTTGGCATGGATGCCCAAAGAAGACAACATCGAAATGTTGCGCTCGTAGCTTGTCGATGTTGTTCCTTTGAGTGCTTGTTCCCGATGTAGAATTTTATCAGCACTGAGTTCTGATATTGCTTGCGTTTTGCAAGAACGACTTGTGTGTGAAAAAAGGAATGAAAACGAGAGCTCCATTTTACCTGATGTCTGATGAGCATCGACATCGACATCGACATCGAACAGCTCACAATCGTCGATGCGAAAGTCCAGGATCGAGATCTCGTGCTCGCTCTGGGTCCTTCCTCCGCGCGTTCGCACATGACCTCGTAAACACGTCTATTGCTGGTTTTGCACTGAGAATCTCCCTGCTTTTTGTATTCAAGTTTCTAAATCGTGTAGTTAAGCCAGATCTAGACAGCTTTTAAATTATGTCTATAAATCTCATTTGAGTTGACTGCAAACCTGGTGTGTCACCAACTAAGAGTTAGAGAGCAACAGGATTATTCCGCGGAGCATTGAGTGAATTGGACGCCCATCAACGCATTAACCAACTTCACCCAGCCTTTACCTCTGAACATACCACAAAGAGAACC
>Ga0265797_10003812_pt1 | contig 23720 bp, 19 predicted proteins | sample P2T30metagenome_FD_192433 | JGI IMG/M metagenome (GOLD analysis project Ga0265797, IMG submission 192433) | Plant litter microbial communities from East Loma Ridge, Irvine, California - P2 T30 | ecosystem: Environmental > Terrestrial > Plant litter > Unclassified | place: USA: California... | reverse complement strand
CTGAATAGGCGCTCGTCAACAGCAGTAGATGCTGGCGCTGCTAATAAGGTCAATGCGAGATGCTTTAATACTGGGTACTCGGATTGATGTAGGAGCCACCAATCTAATGGATCTTGATGCTCCAGAGGCTCCAGAGCGTGCATATAGCGAGCCAGTTCATCTTCGTATTGCCTTTGGCGAGAGCTGAGTTTGTTGAAGGCAGTAAAGCTGCTTAGTTCCTTTCGTCGTGTAGGAGGTGAGATTGAACTCCGTACTGGCGCGTCTATATTATAAAGACGTTAGGCATTAGCATATTGTTCCTTTATCGTTGCCATAGTCGCTGTTACAAACTCGGAGCTCTAGTGCTGTTCAAACCAGTGTTGCCTGAAGTGAGGATTAAGGAACACAGCCATTATATATGCCGGACTAAGGTCGGTTTTGCAGTAGTACTTAATTAGCTTCTTCCACCCTAGGTTCAAACACGCCATAAAGTGAGTGGTACTAGGCTGCATACAGCGAGTCTCGAGATGCGTGAGGAGGTAGTCCATTGACGTGAGAGTGTTGTGGAGCGCTCCGGCCGTCGTACTAACTGACTGCACGAGCATAGATACATTGTGGATGGGCTCGAGAAGGTTCTTAAAATCGCTAAGTTCATCCTAGTCGTATCGATTAAGTTGTTCATCCTCAGGTATTGCGGCATCCTCGTGACTTTGGTAGAGCGTAAGGGCGTCCTATAAGTAGATGGCTCGTTCGATCATAAGATAAGTACTGTTCCATCAAATGCCGCTGTTTGTGACAAGTCGTAAGATCTTTGTGTGTGACGTCTCGTTGTCATCGACAAGCTCTGTTTGTTTGCTCTCAAACAGCTTCTTCTTCGATGAACTGCCCTTAATGTTGACGACAAGGTTGTGGAGCTTGCCAATAGGGCCCCTACGTCGCCAGGCTTGATGCTGTGCCTTGTCAGATCCATGTTCTATAATGGCCTCGAAGGAGGCCATTGCCTGCGTGCCAGACGTCGCATCGTCGCCTTGGCTTTGTGAGAAGTCGTGTTGCGCGTCCTCTAAGTCCTCTTTGTCAGGTACTCCGAATAAGATCGCTGTGCATACGAGATTGAAGATATGGCCTGCGCAGCGTAATCTCGAGGCGATTGGGTCAATGTCAACACGCTCCGCAAGGGCAGCGAGTGCTGTATCGTTATTGCTAGCATTGTCGGCTGCAAAGTAGGCGATCTGATAGCCGTGGATTTGGTAATCCTTCAGGACGTCAAAAAGGTTGTTAGCAATATTAGCACCAGTATGACTACCGAGGGAGTCGCACATGGTAAGGACGACATTATGGAGTTTGTCGTCGTCCCTAAGGTAATGAACAACGACTCTGAGAAGGTCTAGGGCGTCGTTATTAGCCTTCCATCTGTCAAAGGAGATTGTCAATTTAGACGCTGAGTTTGTAATGGATCTCACCACCTTAGGTTTGGCTTCCTTATAGGCGTCAACTATCCAGTCATGCACTGTAGATGGCGACTGTGGTATAACAGTCTCAAGGCGAGGATCTTGTTTAGTTAGAAGGGCATAGAAGTCATCGCTAGTTGCCTGTCGAAGTGACACGCCACTGCGTGAGATCCAGCGTGTGTAGGATGTCTGCTACGCTGCTCAGTCGAACGTCTGTTTATTTGCTATCTCGATGTCGTAGAACGCCTCTGTGATAGTACGCTTACCCTTTTGCTTTTTGCGAGGCTCCGTAGGTAGCGTACCATCGCTGTTATAGTGATGCTTGGTCTCTAAATGCTGTGCAGGTACGTTTGTTGGATTGGCTGGCCACATGAAGTCGGACTCTGAGGTCACCTTGGTTGTAGGGTTGGATGCTAGTGCCTTAGTATAGCAGGCCCTGCATACCTACATTGGAGAGAGCTTCTTTCAGTCATCTATAAGGCTTACTAAATGGCCATGGCGCCAGATCCAAGAGGTGTTAGGCCTTTTGCTTGGTGGAGTTGGTATGCAACCTGGTAGGTTGACTTCTCTTACAACCAAGCCATGGTTTGTTCTCCACGGCTCATGTGAGGCCTGTAGGCCAGATTCTAGTAGTAGCTCTGTTAGATTCTCTGGTTCAAAGGTCAAAGATGAGACTGTGCAAGCGTCAGATGCCATAGTGAAGTGGTTAGTGGTTAGATAAAATGGTGAAGTTAATAGTGGCTGACCTTGTCGAGGAACGCGTCTATGCGTTGAGAGGTTGCAGCTGCGGAGGTGAGATTACGGAGGTCTCGGAGGTGCGCGGATTACTTAAATAGGTTATCTACGGAGCTTCCTGCGCATCTAGGGTCAGGGTTAGGGTCTCTGAGAGATCGGATGAATATACCAAATACACTTCTAACACCATCACCACCTTATGAATATCTATACTACAACCGAACAAACAAACGAACAAACAGACCAATCAGCTTGTTTGTTTACCAGATTATTGGGGGCCTGTTCGTTTGTTTATCAGGGTCCAAACAAACAATGTTCGTGAAATTGCTTGTTTACTGGACACCCTGAGCACCTGAAGCACTGCATCAGCCCTCATCTGGGCTCGAAGACCCGAGTGAAGGCCAACTCCCTGTCCATAATGAAGTATTGGCCCTCTAGGAGTCTCGCTGCGTCTGCGCGCTTGGTCAAGTACACAACCATAGATCTGTACGCCTTTGGCAGATCCTTCTGGCTGAGCCATGAAATTTTCGCGATCCTCACTTCGTTCTCCTTCTCTAGCATCTCTACTGCACCTGTTCGAAGCTCGCTGTGCTTGTCCAACACCACCGTCTGGCACGCATTGTCTACCTTGACCAGGTGCCACTGATCCCGCAGCATGCGCGACCCCGCTGCTTTAGTCTTCTTAGCCGCCTCCTTCACCTGCGCAAGCTCACTCTCGTCTCGACAAGTGACACGGATGTGGTTAGCGTTGCGAGGGTCCTGTGTGACTGCTACGCACTGCCAGCTGCTTCCTTCCTCTCCTTCGCGCATCTCTTCCTTAATAACTTTTCTGATCTTGCTCGCGCTGACATTATCCCTTTCCGCTTCTTCCACATTGGACATGTCTACGGTGCAGTACAGCGTATCTGTGAAAGTCGATAGGGTTGTCTGGTTGGAGACTGTCCTGAGGTTGCTAGGGCAGCTTCTGGGCAGCGTGCGCGCAATGTCAGCATACAATGGGTTCGGGCTTGGGTGTTGAACGCTGGACAGCTGCTTTTCGACAATCGCTGTTACCCGCTCCTGTATAATGCTGGTGACCTTCTCTTGCATAATGCTGGTGACCTGCTGCTGAACAATACTGGTGACCTGCTGCTGAACGATACTGGTGACCTGCTGCTGAACTATACTTGTGACCTGCTGCTGTACAATAGTTGTGACCTGCTGTTTGATTGTGCTAGTGATCTGCTGCTGCACAATGCTAGCAACCTTTTCGCCAATAGTATTCATGATCTCATGTTGCACAACACTCCTGACTTCGCGGCATACTACATCACCCACCTGTTGTTGCACTGTTCTTTTCACTTCATCTGATACAGCCTCCTTTACTTGCCCAACGTCCAGTACCTGGTCGATGGCCTCCTGAACTAGCGCAAAGCGCTTGTCAACAGAATTGTGCACGCTGGCGATGGCCTTCAAGATCGTCTCCAGCTAGGATTCTTGGACATCGCTGCTTTTGTCAGCACCTTGACTTGGGACTCTCTCCCTTGCCAGAGTGCCTCAGTGCAGCTTCCTATAGTCAATCTCAGTGCGCAAAGCGCGCAAGCAGCCCAGACGTGTCACTCCCAGCGACGCGCTGTCGTCAGGTTGCAGCAACAGGCGCGCAGTGGCAGCCATTGATGGATATGCCAACTAGGCACAATATTTACTTAAAAAGCGTCTTTTCTCCCAAAAAATAAACACAAGTCAACTTGTGTCTTGCTCAGTGAGGTCAAGACCTTGGTTCCACTGAGCAGTCCTCAGGTTACGCGCACAGGCGTAGCCCTGAGACTTGTCTGACACGGGATCGTAACACCTACCGATATTATTTTTCGGTACGTTTTTAAGTATCCGTATTAGTTGCTAAAGTATCGTCTCTACTCTTTACTCCGCTTCCGCCTACATTCTTTCTATTAACGTGTTAATAAGTTACGTTAATTCAATCCTTACTTTAGTTATGTTTGCCTCTACTTCGATACGAAGACGTTATATATCCTCGCCTATACTAGTAACAGGCGTCGGTATAACGAAACCTCGTAAGATTCTTATTATAGTATCTTCTACTAGTTAGATAAGGCTATCTTTAGAGATACTAATGATTTCGGCTTATTCTACCTTTCGCTTCTTTAGGCTTTCTAGGTATCTCGTAGCTTTCTGCTACTCTTCCTACTCCTATAGTCTTATACCTCTAAAGCTCGGTATAGCTAGCTAGTAATCTGTAAGGCTGCCGAGGCTTCCGATTAGTTCGGAGGTCTTCCCCGGGCTTCTAATTCCTGGAAGTACACTTAAGGGTATACCTCCGTCACCTTTACTAGTAGATAATATACCCGTTAGCGAGGCGCTAGAGACTTTGTTAGTATGCACGTGTTCAGCTCGATCTGCGCTTTCTAGCGGTATAAACGATGACTTTATTAGTGACAAAGTCGTAAAGAAGTTTATTGCTCTGTTCAGAGCGAAAGCTTGCGCTTAGATGAGCGCTCGCACCGTATCAAAGTTGAGTGTACCATCAAACGCCTCCAACAGTGACCCGTAGTGTTCGTTTCATACGTCTAGTGTCATACTGACACTGTGTCCATGCTACAGAAGCTGCGCGATTTTCAGAAAACTGGTCGCATGCAGCCCTAACCCGCGGATTACATCAAGTCGCCGGAGTCATGAAAATGTGAAAATTTATTGTCCGCGCCCTGCAAACCATTTCGTGTCCCCGCCGTCTGCCGTTCTTTCCCCTTCCCTTGGCCAATTATTTTCCGCTTCCAAATGCGACGTCTCTGGTTTTGCTTGGTGTGTAACAACATGGATGATCCGTAGCTCCCGCGCCTCTTTGTGATACACGGTCGCATGTAGTGTAGAAAAAACTTTAATTTTCGCATAAGATGAATTCCAAATGGGCAAAGAGAGTAGAGGAGAGCTTGGGTAGACATGGTCAAGTTTCCGCCTAACAAAACCTCTTCAACGCCAACCTGGGAGCCGGTGCGGCTTGGGCTACTGGTGGAACCATCGCCAGCTCTATTCCACGGATCACCTTTAATCTCGCCCGGTGCGTTGATATCTGGTAAATTGCAACTGTCGGCATGTATCGACAACATTATATTGGAGAGCATCGTTATGTTCTTGGAATGCGTTGTCACGAACAGAAGGCCCGTCCGACACCATTGCCATTGTTGTGCAAGACGAGCGGACATTCTTCAGAATTGGGATTTCTTGAATCATCCCAAGGTACTCAGCATCAACGACGGCGTACACGAGCTACAATTTTCCTACCTCATACCCGGACATCTGCCTGCGACAACAAACGGTCAAACTGGAGAAATCAATTACGCTTTGCGAGCCCGGGCACGCTTACACAACGGAAAAGATGTTGAGGTACTCCACACTTTTCCTGTTCGTCGTGTCTTGCAAAATGGCAGCAGAAAAGACAGCATCCGCTTCTTCGCCCCTTCCAACGCCATCTTGCGCGTCAGCCTTCCGAGCCTTGTGCAAAGTGCAGAAACGTTTTGTATTCGATGGCGATTGGACATGCCTTTGTCACAGGGCGAGACGACGCGGAGCCGGTGGCATTTGCGCAAGATTACATGGCACATCGCAGAGTACGAAAGCAAACTTCTCCCGTGCGTGAGGCACATGGTCTCAACACGCTCATATGCTGCACGCAACCGATCAAGAAGGGATATCGGCAGTGGAGAGATCCATGAGTTCCCAGACTTGCGGATCCGCGACGATGGGTTTGAGGGTGAGATTGAGGCATCCTGCAATTCCGAATTGAGACCTCAATGCGACGTTGACTCAACCGCTGGCCTCGAGATCACACATCTCCTTTTCATTGATATCGAAGTCGCAGAGGAACGGGCCTTGAACAAAAGGCTTTTCCTGTCTGGTCCAATACGAGCCGCGTTAAACTTTCGCGTAAGGTTCGATCTGATATTGTCGGCACCGTCGGGGCCCAGTGTCACACAGGAACACCAGGTCCCACCGCCATATATGGATGTTGGACCTGCACCCGTGCATTATGACCAAGCTTGCAGATAGTTCTAACACATGGAATGCTAGCGCACTTATCACTTCCGTTGCTACGTGGATCTCTATAACGTTCAGGAAGATGGGAAACATCCCTTTACTCATATCCCAACGTTATGTCGTTGTCGTTTCTGTTTTTGTTTTTATTTAAAGTCTGCCCACCTTCCAGTGCAAGCTCGAAGCCTTCCTGACTGCTTCAAGATTGAACGTAAGTTACAAGCTTTCCACATTAAGTTCATAATATCAGTCAACCCTCATGTGCCCCCCTCCCCCGGGCCACTCCTATCGACTATGTCACACACAGGGTCATCATTTATATTGTCCGACAGCGCAGATCGGGTCGAACGAGCGCATCACAACGATAACTTCAGTGTTTTCCTGGTGGGCATGTCACCCTCCAGTAAAGGTGGCGGGAGGACGCCCCCGAGAACGACGTTCCAGGGTCTGAAGCACGCGGGGAAGCCTCCATCGTGAACGATGCGATGGTAAAAAATGCAGGTCGCGCAGCGGTCCACGGACGAGGAACGAGTGGTCAGAGACCGGCCCAGGTTGACCAGAAGTATAGTTCAGCGGACATAAGAACGCCTAAGGCGAGTGACTGAGCAGGTATCGGCGACTGTCGGGGCATCTGTACGCAGAATCGACGCTGCTTGGCCTAGAAACCACACTCGGCGCATGTACGACGACCTCAGTAAGAGACAGGCGAGCATTCTCGCGCAGCTCCGTACAGGTATGACATCACTGAATAGGTACCTGAACAACATCAAGGCAGCGGAAACGATCCTTTGCGAGTGTGGCGAGGCAGTTGAGTCGAGAGAGCACTTTGTCTTGCGTTGTGCTAGGTGGACTGAGCAGCGGAAAATCTTGGGCGTAGACACAGATGAGGACAGTTTTTCTTGTCTGCTCGAGGGGAGATCTACAATGGATACTGACGACTGGACACCGGACATGGATGCAGTGCGAGCTGTGATCCACTTCATTCTGGCCACCAAACGATTCGAGCATGACAGCAACGAGCGAGTTCGAGTGACACGATAACCTAGACCGCGAACGTCGACCAGAAACCCTTATCCTGCTAACCACCCTATGCACCCTCGCACGCACGGCTGGTCCCCACTTCATCCGCTGAAGATAGGACGATGAACACTTGAGAACAGGGCCAGAGTACACTGCGGGGGATACACAATCGACCATCCAGATCTGTCAAGACTGATCGAGGCCAGAACCAGTCTTGCAGGCGATTTCAACGCCCGCGGCCCTACGTGGGTCGGTAGGTGGCAGGCAGGCAGAATGCAGGGACGACAGAACAGCTGATCGAGAGACACGAGCTCGTCGTAAATGATAATGACTACCAGTCACGAGACGCGGGAAAATTTGCCGATCAATAATCGACTTGACCTTAAGCACAAGCATGGTTGGACCGCTTGCGACATGGGAGATCGATGAAGACCTGGCCACAACTTCGGATCACGAATTGGTCGTCTTCTCGTGGCTGCCACTCTGTTCCACCAGGCCCGAGAGAGAAGGTAAAGCAACGCCTAACTGGAACATCGATCTGCTTCGCGCGGTGCCATTTGTGTATACAAAAGAGGGATGTTTTGTCTAGTATCTTGTCATGAGGCTGTACGAATGGCTGTGGGGTGAGTAGAGGTGGTAACGCTCACAAATACTGCAGTTTTTTCAATCTGAACAGTCGACAAGACCTGCGCCCCCACCTGTGAGAATCGCAATCTGTTTCCACGGCGTTTGCCAATGCTTTCTTGTTATTCAGGTGAAGTCCTTCTACAGTAGCAAGAAGAGGCAATGGAAACATCGGCCACGGCTTTTGCCAATGTAAGAGGGGGCTCGATGACCTTTGCTTCGTCATGGCGTCCCAGACGAGTAAGGCACTCATGATAGCCATGGAGAGCCCAAATGTTGTTTGGATGCTGGTGGCCGCGTGGAAGGGAGCTGTCGAGGCCAAGATCCGCGGCGTAAGCAGTAGCCGCGTCCTCGACACGACCTTGCTCAAGAAGGAGAGCAGCGTAAGCGTGTCTAGTCGGCTGCATCCAACCCCAGGGCTCACTGTATATGAGATTGTCATCGAGGCGGATGGACTCTTCGAGGTTTCGAAACGATTTGGTATAGTTGCCACGACGATACTCGATCTCGCCTGCCAACATTGCTTCGCCTACTTTAAGAATATCCACGCATTTGTTCGGATAGTCATATCTGGTGCTCGGCACAAGCTCGAGTGCGTTCTTGAAACAGTCTTGCGACTTCAGAGCTCCATCGACGTTGCCTATGGCAGCATGGGCAACGCCCTGAGCATAGTGAATTGTTGTGGTCGTAACACAGTAAAGGCGCTCGTCATGCGGCAGCTGAAGACGTAAGATCTCCTCCCACAAGCCAAAACGAATCAAGACGTGGGGGCGTACAGCGAGAAATGCCTCCAGCCAATCGGCCATCGGAGGCAATTCAATGCGAAGAAGCTCCTCGGGGAGACTGTTTTCAAGTTTCGCTACACTCTCCAAGGCAACCTTGGATCTTCCGCAAAGCATAGCAGCATATATCAATGACTGGTAATTGTGAGCACGGTAGAACGTGTATATGTTCTTGCTTCCGATCTTGTCGAGGTATTTGTCGTCAGCGACAACTGCTGCCTGATTCGCTGCGATCGCTTCCTGATAATTGCCGACAAGCACGTCGAGATGTGAGGGCATGTGGTTTAAGTGCCCACCATCCGGAACAAGTCGCCGAAGGCAGTCCGCCTTTTTTACGCCTCGCTCTGGCTCCCGACTCATTTCGATGTAATGAATGTACAGATGCAGCAGGCCTGGGTGTCGCCATGCAGCCTCACTCTCAAAAGCCGTCTCAAGATACCGGCCTACCGTGCAAGTACGAGACTGAGGGGTGGGCTCTCCAGTGTAGGGGTCCCATAGATTCCAGGGTGTCAAGTTCATCAGCGCTTCTGCACACAGAGCGGCGACATCCAGGTCTTCCCCATGCTCGTCGTATACCCTTTGCATGGCATCTGCGTAGACTTTGTCCCGCTTCGACAGATCTTCGTCCGCCGAAGCTGCAGCATAACGCCTCTGAACGGCCTCAATCAGCGCTTTCTCTAGGGGGCTGCATCCTTCCCTGAGATCGAATGCCTTTTGAGCGGCGTCTGATGACCGCTGCAGCGACTGGCGGAGATCTTTGGGGTCGAAAAGGCTCCACGATTTGTTGTAATATGCGCCAGAGCTGTGGGCGAGGCCCCAGTAAGCCATGGCGCATCTCGGGTCGGCAGAAATTGCGTTGCTGAAGCAGGTGACGGCTTCAGCACGGTTGAAGCCATACGTCCAGATTAGGCCGCGGTTGAACCAAAGCTCCGCATCAGCGTTGACGGCGGTGATGTGGCGCGAATACCTGCCCAAGTCGAAGTAGTCAATCTTGGAAGTGGCTTGTGAAGGAGGCATATTCGCGGAAGATTGGGATATATGCGAAACGATAAAGCTCCACTGTTTGGCATGAGCGTGTAAATACTTAGTAGGTGCTGCGAAGTTAAGAGCAGACGTTCTCGCAAAACTCAGATGTTGAGTAAAGTAACGTGGAGTGGCGAATTGGCGGATTGTGTCGGACTATCGATGAAAGTGAGACAAGGGTAACATTCGAAGAATTTGTACGTGCGCGCGCAGTGACGGTCGGTCAATATAGTAGTCGCCGGCGGCGCGTTCTTGGGATAGCCGTTACCAAATGCTAAATAAGTTCTAACATCAACGGGGACAGCCAGCTCCGAGACAAGCCATTGGACTCTCTTAGCTTGACTTTGATTTTTGCCACAGATTTTCGGCTGAGGGTTGATGCGGGCGGCTGAAATTAACATGCGCTTCTGTTACCGATCTGTAAGCGCCTTTTGGTCAATTTCATCGTGGTTGTGCAACGCTGTCACCACAGTTTCCTACTTCCTATTTGATTCTGGACCACCAATTCTTGTTTCGTCTGATCTTTGACGCATTAGCACAATCCACGTCCAAAACTGTCTTCACCATCATCACCGGTTCCACACACCGTGTATCGCAGCATCCTAAAAGGGGTTACAGTCTCATTCTCGCACCCTTCCACTAGCCATGGCGCCTGTTCAGAAGGAGGTCGACGTCCCAATCATTGGCGGTGGCTCCGGAGGGCTTGCAAGTGGAAGAAAGGCCTGCAGCGTCTATGGCGCGAAGATCATTGTTCTTGAGAACAGGAGGCTTGGGGGCACTTGTGTGAACGTGCGCGGTTCGCAGCATATCTCGATTCGGGGCCATTGAGGAATGGGAAGGAGTGAACATACACCTCACACGCATCGTTCTTAGCACCATTTCAGCAGCCGCAGTCCAGAGTCGGGCAACCGCGAATCGCATCGAGTTACGTTTGGGGTAAGGCTATGGACAGTATCGGAGGTGGTCGAGGTTAGGACCTCCTGAGTAGCTGACAAGCGAGCCGGTGGGATACGACTCAAATGTGCCGTTGTGTGGACAGGGGAGTTGAGTTCTTTGCATCTTTCGCGTTCCCACGAACCAGCATTGGCCCAAGTGGAAAACAAATCGATAAAAGCCGCAGATTCCATTTTTTATCATGACTTATCTCCACTAAACCACGGCTCGCAAGCGTTCCGTAATCTTGCGAGGTCCGGTACACATTCCACCATGCGTCGGTAGATATCACCATTTCCGACAACTCTCGCCCACTCCAGAAAGCTAACCACGACGAAATCGGCCTGAGTTACTGTCGCTCCGCGCACGAATGGGCCCTCGCTGGTCTTGTGCTCATTAAGAGCAGCCTTCAGCTTCACCAGCGACCCTTCCGCATTGCCCCACGCCACCTCGCCGCCATACAATCGTGCGTATTCATCGCAGCTCATGCGTAAGAGAGCGCTGCGGTCGGCTTCAAACCATGCTCGGCCCAATTCGTCCATCATGTCTCTGCTCGATAGGATCAGATCCGGGAGGAAAGAGACTAGGATTTCTTTCGTCAATTTCGTGACTTCCTCAAGGACATCGTCATCAAGGTTGACGCTGGGCTGAGGGTAGAGTTCTTCGACCCGTTGAGCAATCTCGTGTGAATCCATAACCAGTTTTCCATCAGGAAATTTCAGTACGGGTATGGTGTATGGTTTGCCACGACCTGCGTTTGGTGGAATACCCCTGTTTTGTATTAGTTCCCATCTATGGACCTTCCATGTGTGATACAGTACGTACAGAGCTTTTATCTCTTGGCCGACATCCTGAAATTTCAGCCACTTGGTCTTGTACGATAGGTTCTTATAATTCAGAAGCAGCCGAGCTACAAAGTCAGTATATTGCAGTGCAATGTATGATGGGGCATCACACTCACTTTTCCATGGGTTCGGTAGCCAGCAAACTTCACCCTGCTCTGATATGGCATCATATAAAACGAATTGGTTCGATTCGTCCATGGCGCTGTACCGTTTCGCGTTCATGAATACTTAGGTGTCAAGGGGGTAAGTGCTTATACACACACACATGGGTCTGTACGAGTAGGCAGGGATGTTTAGCAAGGCCATTTGAAGTGCAGCCCTGCAGCCCTAGGATTCTGCATTTCTGCACCGGGTGATTTGAAGGCCGCCCGGTTTGAAGTCATCGTCGATCATATCCCCCTCGATAGGATAGAGATGGCCACAAGTTGTTGCCGAGGAACATCCCAGTAGCTTGTACGTCCTGTCGGGGGATACCGCTCTTTCGTTGGCACTAGACGTCTTCTAAGGCAAGTTCCCGCTGTTATCGGCGCGTCGCGACTTGATGCAGCGTGGGGAACGTAAAACTCTAAGCCAAGTCTCGACAGCTATATCTAATAGCCGATCGGCCAGTCAACGGAGTCGATCGGTTCGGTTGTCGCTTAGGGTTGCCCCACGTGAGCGTCGGAGTTTTTCAATTCCCCGGCGGCAGCTTGAAGATATTCAATAATACATCGAGGCAGAGATGTTCGGAGACCAAACACGAAAGCCTGACAGTGTACAATCAGTAGGAGGCGGCAGAGTGCGTCATTTGTGTGGTCTTACTCGAAAATAGGGTAGACCTTACATCATCTACATAAGATCAAGTCAGTTGAGGGCACATCAACAATAACTTGCATCGATATCAAGACTTGCCATCCAAGATATTCAAACTCCTCTCACATCCACGACATCCAGCAATACACCTACCAAAATGGGCCTTACTGGAGGATGCATGTGTGGTTCCGTCAGGTACTCCGTCTCAGGTAAGCCATCCTGACCAGCTGATAGCGGATGATCTATGGTCGCAGAATCTGGGTCCTTAGATCAATATACCCAAAAATGCTGACAAGGACTCGACAGTTGACACTGGGGTGAAAGCGATCTGCCACTGTGCTCCGTGCCAGAAGGTACGCCGCATGCGTCGGATACGAGCGAACCTTCTACTAATTTGGCCTTCAGCGTACTGCTGGTGCCTTCAGCACGAACCTGCTCATTCCTCGCGAGGCGTTCAGCTTCACCAAAGGTCAAAAACTCATTTTCAATTGACCCAACGCTCCCTCTAACCACAAACACAGGCGTGACTCGCATTTACCCTCACCTCGGTGACTCTGGAAAGCTTTACCATCACCACTTCTGCGGCAGCTGTGGCGTTGAGGTGATTGGCATCCCTGACGCGGCGCCCGACGTTCTCTCTGTCAAAACTGGCAGTCTTGACCCGGAGTACAGCAATATTGGTTCAATGGAAAATGAACTGTATGTTGTCAACCGCAGGGATTATTTGAAAGCCTACGAGGGTCTTACCCAGTACGAGGGAATGCTTCCTTTGTAAGCCAGCAGAGGGTTGCCTAGTTAGAGCTAGTGCAATCATGAGAAAGTTACACAGTGAGACAAATCGTTTCGCCTCGGCATCGAGTCTAGACGCCGTTCCTGCTGCCATTTGCGCCGCGCAACGCTGATCGGACGAAAGCCATAACGCAGCATTGCGATTCCAACCAGTCGCGCTTTCAATCAAATCTATGTAATTCAATTCTCAAGATCGTTCATATATTGCGCGGCATCCTGCTTCTCCTTTACGACTAATGTATAGAACATCATCATTCTTGTCGTTAAAACAACGAACCTGATCTCCAAAGCCTGCTACAAAAGATGACTCGCTCACAGCCTCATCCGCCCACGAAAATCCACCTGTGACTGGGGGGATGCCTACGCCCCGAGATATGTCTGACACACGGTCATCTCCAATTCCCGTTCGCACGTATGGCGAACAGCCGCCTGCACGACCGTATGCAAGCAACATCCAGATGTTCAGCGGCCGCTACTATGCGGCATGCGCCTTCGGCGGGATGGTAGCTTGCGGAGCAACACACTGGATGACAACACCGCTCGGCCTGATCAAAGTACGCCGTCAGGTAGACTCCAAGCTCTAGACTAGAAACCTCCACGCTATACGTTAGATTCTGGCTACCAAAGATGTCAGCGGACTCTTCACTGGGGGTGTTCCGACTGCTCTCGGCTATGGCGTGCAGGAAGCGATGAAGTACGGCTGCTACTAGTATTTCAAGAAAACGTATTCGGGAGTCGTCGGACCTGAGTACGCTGCTCGATATAAGAGCCTTGTATACGTCGTCAGCTCTGCGTCTGCAGAAGTGATCGCCGATATTGGACTGTGCCCGTTCGAAACGTTAAAGGTCCGGATGCAAATGAAAGCTTCTCACAGTGGAGAGGGGTTCATGAAAGCGTTCTCAAGATCTATCTCTTCTGGAAAAGTTTCTAGTCAAGTTCGAAGTCCTCTCGAGCCTACCATATTCGCATGTCGGCGCTAACATCAAAATAGCTTGTATCGAGGAATCTATCCCTTGTGGGCTCGCCAGATCCCGTACACGGTGATGATGTTTGCCTCTTTCGAGAACATTGTACAGATGATGTATTCTCGATTGCCGGGCCAGAAAGATAACTACTGGAAGACTGCGCAGACAGGTGTCACTTTTGCCGCAGGATATCTCGCAGGCATCCTTTGCGCCATTGTCTCCCACCCGGCAGATGTGATGGTCTCGAAAGTCAACGCCACTCGCAAGCAGGGTGAGCAAATCGGAAACGCAGTCGGCCGGATATTCGAAGAGATCCGCTTTAGAGGTTTGTGGACTGGCTTGCCCATACGGTGGGTAGTGAACTGTTGAGCGTATCGTCAGGACTCGACTGACTGAAAATTAGTACGATCATGATTGGTACTTTGACTGGCTTGCAATGGATGGTATATGACTCTTTCAAGCTCACAATTGGCCTACCCACCATCGGCGGGGTCCAGGCGCCTTCTCAAAAGCTGGAAGGGTATGGCAGAGCGGACAGCTGAGCCTGTCTTAGGGGTTCATGACTCGAGCCGTATGTTTGCATACACGCAAGGGTTTTGGCGGAATAGCTCGAAAGTTCCTCAGTAGTACCTCTGTTTTTGTATCATGTTACGAAGTGAGACGAGTGTGGCATTCTTGATTCGTGTCGCGGCGTATTGCTGTCGTTAGTAAAGGAAGTCCGTACAGGATGGAGACATGCGGTTGGATACCAGAAAGCGGCGACTGATATCATCCACGCGGCTTAGGTTACTCATCACTCAAAAGTTTCTGTTGCGCATAGTCTTATTGTAACAAGGTTGGACATAGGACAAACCTTCCAGCGGTGAATGACGAGGTGGGTGCAAAAAAACAAACTCCTTTCAGAAGGGTCAACGAAAGCTTGATTCATTGGACGGTGCGAGGCTGTTCCGTTTGAAAAGCAGTATTCCTGATTCTTTTGACGCTACTCCATACCTATCCAGCCCTTCATCCATCTCCCGAATCCATGTTCCTGCCCTCAGCAGTCGCCCTTCACCCAAGAGTATGCCCAGTCTTCTCCACCGCACGCTGGTAGGTTTCCGTGCCCTCGACACTCGCCAGCCACGCATTGACAGCCGGCCACGTTTTGCCCTTGACACCGAGACCCATCTTGAAGATGAAAGCAACAGAGAAGCCCATCATAGTATCCGCAGCAGTCAGATGATCACCGACGAGGAATCTCCCGCTTCCCTTTTTCAGCTCCGCCTCCAACCAGTCGAAGTCGCGATGCACTTGGGGCGTAAGCCCTGCAGAGATCTTGTCCGCTGCGTTGGCAGCGGCGCCACTGCCGTACATGATTGCGAGGGCGTGTGTAAGAAAGGTTCCCTCGGAGGCTGACATCCAGATGCGCACTTGAGTGCGCTGGGCAAGATCGGCGGGCATTAGTTGGTGGTTCTGGTCGTACTTCTCGCAGAGATATCTTGAGACGCAAAAGTTAGTTATCCTCCGAAGCACTGGAAGGAGAGGATATGCTCACTCAGCGATTGCTGCACTCTCGACCACAGTCATATCGCCGTCTGTAATCGCTGGTGCGCGACCAACGGCCACATGCTTGCGGAAATTCTCTGGGGTGTCGCCATTGGCCTCTCTGTTGAAGTACTCGACGTTGTAATCAAGTCCCAGCGCCTCGAGGAGGAAAGCGCTTCGGATGGCTCGAGAAGTTTGGAGGAAGTAAAGAGTGATAGGTGCCATCTTCGGCGGTCGAGTTGTCCCTGTCACAGAGAAGAATTATCGATCTACCGAAATGGTCGAGGGGAATCTTGATTAAAGTATCGAACCCAAGATAGTTCTTTAGGTTATTCAATGCAATTGCTTTATGAACGGACTTCTTCTTTAGAGCTGCAGCTAGGACCCAGTAACCCGGATAAGGCACGTGCGACATGTATACGCCGACTATTTGGAGTGAGCGTAGAATGACACTTTGCGGGCGGGCGAACCATATTTACATTCTCCGTCCGAGAAGCTCCATAATGTCTCGGCGCTATGGCTCTCCGATCGGAGGTGCAGTCGGGGCTCCACAACGGGTCATATTTGCCATCTGCACTAACCCAGCCCGCTGATGTAAACTCCGTGTCTGCCCACGGTTCAGGTGCATCAGCAATGTGCAAGCTCAGTCTTTTGCAACCCCGCTGAAATCCGGCATGTGCGACCTCGAAAGACGGCGCCGCCCCCCACAATTGCTTTCCTGTAGCAGCAAGCACTTAGTTTCACCATTAACCAGCAAGAAATAGCGAGGTAAAAGCATGGGCCAATCCGCGATTGTTCAACTCGCGCCCTGGCATAAGAGCCAACGTGCTCACCAAATTGAGATTGAACACCATAGACGAAAGATTCGGAATACGCTTTTCGATTTCCAATTATTTAGTAGCTTGTTCAGCTACAAGTACATGATATATGTCAATATTGGGTTGGGATTATGAGATCCTCGAGTACTAATTCTTTCTACCTTCCATTGTGGCCCCACCAGACCTACCAAAAACCTCCACCGCTTAGTATCAAAAACGTCGCGGCTTTCCACGACCATTTCTGGCACGGATTCATCCGGAGGCTCAGAAGGATATAGTTTCCACTGGTCGAGATGGCCCAACTTGAGTCATGAGCTTGAAATTTATTTCTGGGAAGTTCTTGGAGTAGAAATCCTTGATATGCTCGAAGTCCGTAATCTCTTTGAAGGGTGCGGTTTTGCAGGTGGAATTCCTGAACAGGGTTTTGAGCCAAGCGTTGAGCGCAGGACAATCGTGTCGGATATCCTTCAGGTTGTAGCGAAAAGCCTGGACGTATGCCGAGTCGAACCTCACTATAGTAGCAAAGAGTTGCACGTCGAGGATGGTGAGCTCCTTGCCTAGGACGAAGGGTCCTCTGTGTGACATCACTAATCTCTCGGCCGTTTCCGCGCCGGAGAAGAGGGCGAGGACTCTCTCTTAGTATACTTGTTGAGTCGATGCGAATCCCACTTGGTAGACGCCTAGGTTAAGGTTGCGATGGATCCATGGCGAGATTGAGTCAATGTTTTCCTGCAAGTCATCCGGATACAGGTTGATTTCTTGCAATCGCTTGGGCAGAAGAGGAAGTCTGCGCTTTCGTTGTTGACGATTATCTCGAGCTTGCGATCCCATAGCATTGGCACCGAGGCTCGGCCCTCAAAAACATGGTCTGCTTTGAGATAGACATCGCGGAGCGTTGTGCTGCCGAAGTTGTTATCTTTGGTTGCCCCAGGATAGTTGTTTTGAGAGTCTGAGTCACTTTTTGTGATATTGAATGTCAAGCCTGTCTTGCCATTGCCTTTGTTCAGAGAGTATGGGCGTACAATGCTGACACCAATATTGGCATGTTCTTTGATTCGTTTCATGTCCATGGCTAGATTTACCCGCTGAGCGAAGGGGCAGAAAAGACCAATGTACAAGTGGTACCAATCCATTTTAGGCTCGAATGGCCCGTCTGTCGAAATGCGGCCATGGAAGCCATCACTTGGGCTATGGTGCCAGTCGCTTGGCATGGGGGAATTTCCAGGCATTACTGCTGCGTGATTCTATGCGAGGCTGAGGTCGTTTTTGAGGGCGCCCTGGCGAATATTGCATTCTCTTTTTGGTCTTTCCTGTGTTGATGGCAAGGCTCAAGCTCGTTTCAAAGAAACCCTACCTGCCGGAGTGAGATCTGTGCCGGCTTTTAGAAATAATAACCGATGTCGGAGCTTGACATCCGTCAGCCGAACTCTGAGAGTCGAGTTCGTCCGGGCTGCGTTCCCCTCAAATGAAAAAAAAGACCCTCTTTGCAGTCCAATGTGCTCGCAACAGGCTTGATTCAATTTGGTGTCATTCTTATACACCGCCGTTCACGTTGCAATTTGGAGAGAATCGATTTCCTTTATACATCCTGTCTACCCTGATAATGGCGCTCTCCAGGCGAGGCGCTGCGGCTGCGGAGCCGAACGATGCATTCATGTTTTGGTCCATCCTATCGAACCTTTGGAATCCTTCTACAAATCCCGATGGCTTTGTTATGCTTGGCCTGGCAGAAAACACCTTGATGCATGACTCATTGGCCGACTACATGCGCGAAAACCACCATGTTAGCACCCACGGTTTCACCTACGGCGATGGATCTACAGGATCCAAAAGGCTGAAGATAGCCTTGTCTCAGTTCCTCAGCAAGCATTTGCATCCTGTACGCGCGCTTGAGCCGAAGCATATTGCTATTACCAACGGCTGTAGTTCAGCGCTCGAACACCTCGCCTGGGCCTTCGCAGATGCAGGCGATGGATTTCTTCTAGGTCAGCCGTATTATGGCACTTTCATACCTGACTTCACCTTGCGAGCTGGGGCACGCATCATACCTGTGCCCTTCAAAGGCGCAGATCCTACGAGCGTAGCTGCGATCAAGTACTACGAAGACGCTCTACTGGGCGCCAAAGCGTCTGGGCAACGCCTGGCGGGGTTGATCTTATGCAACCCGCACAATCCGCTCGGGCGCTGCTATTCGCGCGAAGTCCTCATTGGGCTTATGCGTCTCTGCCAGAAATACCAAATCCACCTCATATCAGACGAAATTTACGCCTTGTCAGTCTGGCGCAATGACATCGACGAGTCCCCAGCAGCCATGCCGTTTGAGTCATGCCTCTCCGTCGACCTGCAGAATCTCATCGACCCCTCACTTGTGCACGTTGTCTGGGGCATGTCGAAGGATTTCGGCGCCAACGGCATTCGGCTCGGAGCCATCATTTCGCAATCCAACATCGAGCTCATGCACGCATTGATACCAGTCGCGCTGTATAGTTCCTGCTCGTCATTGTCGGATGCCATTACGTGCAAGATACTCGAAGACAGCCAGTGGGTGGAATCGTACGTCGAGGAAAACCGCCGCAAGCTTGCCTCGCACTACCGCATAGCGGCAGAGTGGGCCAAAGCTAATGATATTGAGTATGCAAGGGGTGCCAATGCAGCATTCTTCCTATGGGTCAACCTGGGAAGATTTTACCGTCAGAACGGCGGTTCATGCGCAGAGGAACAGTTGGAAGGCGTTTTGGCGAAGGCGTTACTCGAGCACAAAGTCTTCCTTGCTGCGGGCAAGAATTTTGGGGCTGAGGAGATTGGTTGGTTTAGAATTGTGTTCTCTCATGAGCGCAGTTTGCTTGAGCAAGGGTTCAAGCGAGTAGTGGCTGCTTTGTCTCCTCGGAACCCTGCTTGATCGTTATGGGAGCAACAGGAAAGATTGTTTGCGAGCAAGGTCAGATCCGCGTAGACGTCTAGCCGACTGGTAAAGGGTGCCAAAGCAGGCACCAGCATTGCTTAGATCTGTCTCTTTGACCTCGAATACAACTCCATGCAAGCAATAAGCCTCAATTTCGACGAAAGTATGCGGAAGAGAAAGTGTCGGACCTGCGTGCAGAAAATAAGAAGATCTGCATTAAAGCCGAGACACGTGCGTGATTTGCAGCGGCGGAGCCTTTCCGCAGACGGTCTAGGCCATAGTTGTGTAAGAATTGCGGCAGGCAGAGTTTTCCGGCCTTGAGAGCGTTGCGGCGAAACAGCCAAAAATGCCCACACATCAGGTAGTGCCTCCTCACGCCGTCGCTTGATCCACCTCTCCGCACGAGACACCTCGAGATCATTCGCAAATTTCATTTGACAGTCTGCTACACCGATCACAACGCACAGCAAGCCATCTGCCATGGAACCCACCGATACCCAAGCCATAGCTATAGGGAGTAGTGTCCTTCCTGGCCGTGCGGACGCGCCGGTACTTCCCCGTCGGACGGGCCAGCGGAGTGCATGTGTAGTCTGCCGCGACTCGAAATTGAAATGCAGTCGCGGTCAACCGTGGTAGAATCTGCAGAGCCTCCATTGTCTTCTCGACCTTTCGCTGATCAAGATCCAAAGCATGCGATGTAGCACGCAAGAGTTAGTATGCAAGTACCCACCTGCGTCTAGGCGAGGACGGAAACCTGGAAGTACAAAGTGAGCACAGCCCCAGATACATTTCACGGCATCTGCTGGGCCACTAATTGTCTTAAGTAAGCCAAACTCTGTGCAATCATTTCTGGACCAGCTCAATAAGAGTTCGGTGCGTAGTGAAGTGCTGGCGGCGCTTGCCGTGCAATCTTCTAATACCACTCGCTCGATGAATCCTCAAGCAGATCAACCAGCGCAGCAACGACCAGACCGGGGGGTCTATCAGCAGCGACCTACCACTAATCATGGTAATCTTCCACCACATTGCTCAGAGCCGACAAACTCTTTGCATGACCGTATCTACGCTCCCTTGGAGATTGTCGCTGCCACTGTCAAGTCTGATGGCACTAGCCCGTTACAACAATCCAGCGTAGACGGGGTGGGAGGAGCCAACAATTACAGAACTACTTTGAGCAACGGTCGAGTCTCATATGCTAGCGATCAGCCTACTTTTCGTGGGGGCGATCGATTGGCTTCTTACTTTGGTGAGCGATTCAACCTGTACACGATCTTATGGGGATGACCAAACGCGCGGGACTAACTCCCAATAGCAAGTTCGGTAGTAACTTCTTCCGATTGGAAGGAACTGGCTCGACAATCACCTCAAAGTACTTTATATGAGCGTCCTTCAGTTTACGATCTCCTTTCCTCGCGCTTGCTTGATGATAGCGATGCTGCTTACACCTTCGATCTGTGAGTCTTCCTTCTGGTATGCAAGAGTGCATTATCTGTGCTCTTTTCCTCCGTTGCATTCATTGACACATGGCCATCGCGTCACGCAAAGGTTCTTCGAGCTTCGAAATCCGCTAGTGGGCCTCTTAGATCCTGCGCTCCACACGCCGCAGTACGTCCATTCGAAATCTTTCACCCTGTTTTCCGTCGTCTGCGCCTTGGGGTGCGCTCTATCGAACAGGCCTCGAGACCGCCTCCTGTATCCCACTCTCGCAGTGATAGCCGATGCTAATATCCGATGGTCAATGGCAACGTTCGTCAAGTCTATTGAGACTGTGCAAGCGTTGATACTGTTTGCTTACTGGGGACCTGCTCACGAAAGGCAGGGGGATGACCCATACTGGTTAAGGTTGAGCCATGTAAGTCCATATCTGGTTTTTTGCCCGGCATTTGTGCAAACAGAGGAAGACTTACGAGACACCAGGCTCTTCAATTGGCGAGGGAGCTTGACATTGGCAGGGGTCCCGTCGTTCAACAAATGGTCATGCTGCTCGAGGGAACAAATCTTGAGAAAAGAGAGCGATTGACTCGGAATATGCAAAGGACTTGGCTCTACGCCTTCATCGCAGACAAGAGCTTTGGCATTACTACAGGTCGAGCAACGTGCTTTTTTTGGAAAGAGCTTCCTCCAGACGTCTCGGTCTGGTGGCAGAAGCCGGGTGCTTCACCACACGATCGTATGATCTGTGGGATAGTCGAGATGAGAATAATAGTGGTGAGTATCGTTGTGTTTCTCTCAACTGATGGCACCCTTGACTCGTGCAGGTTTTGGCTAACATCCTCTAGGTAAAAGCTCTTGAGCGGCGAAAGATAGCGAACACAGAACGTCTCGAGATATTGGGGTGGCAACAAGAAGCCATCAAGACCCTCGCTGACTTACGCAAGCAGAGATGCGAAAGGCACGAAATTTCTTCGTCTTCTTCTGCTCTCTCCCTTCCCGTTCTAGCTTTCTACATCGACTACACCATTCTACTCATCAACACTCACGCTGCTGGTGACCTCGTATCTCTCGGCTCGGACGAAACGCCCTCAGACCTCAAATTCGTCTCTCAGCAGAGCGTTGAGGTTGCATTCCGTCTCATAGACTTGGTTCTGTCAGATCCAACTCTTTTAGCTTTGAGGTCGGGCTTCCACAATTGCCAGCTGGTCATGATATGCCATACTGTCACCGAAATCCTTAACGTACGCCGCTCTCTCACGCCACGCCAGTAGCATCTTCTTCATTTTTCTTCCAATGCAGAACGCTAACACACCGGGCAACAGGCAACCAAGCGCGGCGCTCGCCCGGATCTTGCTCAAACCGCAAGCGCTAAAGTCCGTGCAGTCGCCAACCATCTCCAAGACGTCGCATCAACGTTACCGACCTCGTCGTGGGCCCTTATCTACGCCGACGTCGCCCAAGTGCTGTGTAAGAAACTCGAAGATATACCCTTACTGTCAGTAGATTCGGTCGTTCTAGACGACAATGACTGGACGACTTTTGTTCCAGACGATAGTCTTATCACAGATTGGTGGAGTTCTGTGGGAGGAGGGACTACAGATCTTATGGACTGGATTAATTTCGGGGGGAACGCTGGGGTGATAGGATGATGGGCCAGAATGGCGTGCTGGCATCGGAGAAAGTTTTAGCTGGATGGTGTCATGCGACAGTTGTTGAATGCACGTGCTCTAAAGAGTGGTGGTCTTACATGGATGACATGCGTCAAGACTTTACTCCCAACGCTTCGGTGCGTGAATTACCCAGCCAAGCGAGATGTTGACTACGAGGCCTTTCGGTCCCGAGATAAACATCGCGGTTCAAGTAACGTCACTGTACGGGAGTTCGGCCAGTACGGGAGTTCGGCCAGAATTTCAGCATCTCTACCTTCGATTTGATCTTGTACTAGCTACGATAATGCAATCACTCTCGCTCTCGTATATACTCTCCTTGATACCTTCCTCTCCCTTGTCCTCAATTTCGGGAGTCGTAGCTCTCGTCGTTCGCCTCTTTTTCGACTTTCTCTTCGACGCCTCTGCTTCCGCTTCTTCGATAAGTTCGAGGATTTCCTTCGTATTAAAGACGAACTTCCCCTTAATCGCTACGCGCTTCCCTTTCTTACGTTCTTTACGTACCCGTAGTAGTTCCCTAAACTCGGTATTCTCTTTCTGTAAAAGAGCGTTCTCTAAGGTCGTCCTTTCGAAAGCCGTTCCCGATCGCTCGATATACCGCTCTATAGGAGTCTCGAGAGTAGAAGAACGAACGATCGAGTTAACTAGCGAAGTCGCTTCCCAAAGCTCCGTACCCTCTGGCGGCGAACTAGCTAGTAGGGAGCAGTCTAGGTCGTTCGGGGTCGTAATAGGCAGCGGGGTTACCCGAGGGGTAGGAGTAGGTATTCGGAGAGTCGAGAGGATTATAATCGGGCTAAGCAGGTAGATACCAGATACCCGGAACGACGATTCGACGTTCCTAGTCGTAAATGCTTTAGCCCTAGCCGTTATATAGGCCTCCGTCCACTCGATTCGCGGAATTCGACAGGTATCTAAGCAGAAGAGTTTCTCGATCTTGGCGGATAAAGCCCGCTTTAGAAGGCTAAATACGCCGATGTCGAGCGGTTGTAATAGATACGAAGTATACGGCGGTAGGCAGACAAGGTCGATATTCTTATCGAGGCAAAAGGCGATAAACCTCGCCGTAAGGTGAGATCCGTGTCCGTTAAGAAGTAATAGCCTCCGTTCTCTGTCGTTTCGCCGCGTTTCAGGCTCGAATAAGGTAATTAACTACTTGTACGCGTGACTATCGGACGTCCATCTGCTAGTAGATATCGAGAACTTCCAGTTCTTAGGCGTAGAGGCCGGTATCTACGCGGTATTCGTATATTTCGCCTTAAAGATAAGAAGCAGAGGTAAAGCGACTCCTGAGGCTCCGATATACTCAATCGCCGTTATCTACTCTTACCTTCCGCTTATCTTCTTAAACGCTATAGTATCCCCTCTCCTTATAAGTACTTTCGAGGGTAAGGTAGTACCGAGGGCGAAGCCGGTC
>Ga0265797_10003811_pt1 | contig 23729 bp, 26 predicted proteins | sample P2T30metagenome_FD_192433 | JGI IMG/M metagenome (GOLD analysis project Ga0265797, IMG submission 192433) | Plant litter microbial communities from East Loma Ridge, Irvine, California - P2 T30 | ecosystem: Environmental > Terrestrial > Plant litter > Unclassified | place: USA: California... | reverse complement strand
CCGGCATCCGTCCGACTGTGAACCTTTGACGGGAGACTTTACACGAGAGACACAAGGCATCAAAAATGTCTTCATTATTTGATTTGTTTTTATTCTTATTCTTTTGACCACCCCCGTTCCCTTTCGGCAGACCTCCGGCCCATTGACCCATTCGCTTTCGCGCGGAGGAACTGACACATCTGTTCTTGCGATAGTCAAAAACAGCCAGCAAAGGACAGACATGCCCCCGCATGAACAAGGAGACTTCAACCTAGCCCTCAGAGTCGGGAATTTGTTGTTGTCAGATGTGTTTGTGTGTGTAAGTATTGTTTTCTATGAAGAAAGATTGTCTAGTACTGTCCATGCCGCCATATGGAGGCTTCCAAGATGGTAAGTCTGGTTTTCTTTCTGCCCTTTTGTAATGAATGGGTGAGTGGGTATGTGCGGCTCGGTAGCTTAGCACAAACGGTTATGGCCTTGGTTTAGGCTGGGAACGGAAAGAGTCACACTGAGGTATGTTTTTCCCTCTGAGCTTTGTGAACGATGACAGTGAACAGATACCTGTAATGAACGCGTCGGAGTAGGCTTTGGTGAGGTAGTTCAGCATAGAAGATGGTATGGAGCAGGAGGTTGTGACGGAAACAATTTTGTCAATCGATCGATTGCTTGTGCATCGAAGTTCCATCTGTGACCTCCCGGTGGTATCAGAATAACCATGTTGATAGTTTGGAGGAGATGTAACTAAGAGATAACCAGGAACACAATACCTATTGTGATCAGCCGACCCTTCTACTTCCTGATAAAGCTTGTGCATCTTTCCGAATCACACTAGGTCAGCCTGGACGGCGAGTTATGCAGTGATGAGATCTTGGTTGCGCCCTTTGTTCTCCAGATATGGATATGTGATTACATCGCAACCACGGTACGCATCTTCACGGACCAAGATCAAAGGCTGCATCTGTTTTCTAGTCTCTGGTAATTTATCATACTCACTATCTCTACATCCTCTTCTCGACCATCCAAACGACTCTTTCCATCGAATTTTCAGAAAATCCACAGCAATGCAGCTCCGAAAAATACCCTATTCACTCGTCGCGGCCGATACCGCCGCCATACAAGCCATCCAAGACTCGTCCAACCCATCTTCTCGCTCCCAACGCTTCTCTACCGCGCATCATCGCCTCGACGAAATCGCGCCTGTCGTGCCCTCAAACGCGCACTTCATCCACGAAACACCACCCTGGAAACCATACGGCTATACACTTTGGCATCCGCTCATCGCCAAATCGCAAAACTTAAGCGAACATCATGAAATTCTCCTTCCCACCTTTCTTTATGAGGACCTTCTGCGTTGTCACAGCGCTTGGGTAGCGACAAATCGAATTCACACGTCCCTTCTCGATGATGTCGTCGAAATGCTGAAGTGTACGAAGTCAGGGAAGAAACTAGCAACACTGCTTGACGGTGAGAGGAAATGGTTTATTCGACTTGATCAGATGTCGCCAAAAGACTCTCCCATGGGCGGCAAGTTGCCTAGCTCAACCATCCACGAGGTCGTCACGAGAATCTGTACCAGCATGCGCGCGTATGGCTGTCTGACTCGTGAATTCGACGACGCGAAGACGGAAGACAGGGAGATGCAGATCAAGCTTGTGCTGAACCCTTGGAACGAGGGTATGGATCCTGACAAAGAGTTTCGAGTTTTTGTGCCGCCACCTGCTGCGAAGAATACAAGGAAACCACATGCTACGGAGTTTGCGATTAGTGCGATCAGCCAATATAGGTGGCCGAAAGCATTTCAAGCGCCATGGGGGTTTGACTTGCAACAGACGGTGGATTTGGTTAGCCTGGGTGCAATGAAGGTTCTAGAGGACATCGTAGCCTACACAAAGGAGCTTAGTGAGGAAATCACGGAGTTGTTGCTAAGGTATGGTTTCAGTTTTGATGTTACCTTACAGAGAAACGGGGGCGTACAGTTAGTGGAGCTCAACCCTTTCGGTGCGCTATCAGGATGTGGAGCTTGTCTTTTCAACTGGGTGTTAGATGGGAGAGTGATGTATGGATTAGAAGAGCCGCAGTTCATCGTCACATTAGACTAAACCCAGTTATTCTTGCGATTCTGCTCGAAAGTAAGAAGTTGATTGAGAGTATGGGTATATGGTGTGTTGCAGAAGTTGTAAGTGGCTGTCACGGAAGACTAGAAAAGTAGACGCAGGATACATGAATGTTTGATTGTGCATACTGCACTGTGTACTTGATTTCGGGGTTTTCCTGACATGGCAGTGATCCGTAGTACAGGAGAGAAGTCTACGCGTCCATCATCTACTCTTGTGGACACAGTATGCTGAGCTGTGGCCATAGCGGCGTAGCGTCTGCTAAATGTACTGGATAGCGGCGAATGCAGTCGCTTTCCTGAGGCAATAAAAGCCATGTACATGGTAGCTACTCCAGCACCCTAACGTGAGTGGAGTGTTATTCGGATAGAGTCGATGAATGTACTACATGAGCTTTCATGTCGCTTGGCCGTCTTCAGAGGTTATATTAGCCGCATCCCGTATAATTCCCGTACTTCTCATTCTCGTATGCCTCCGTGTCTCATCGTTCTTGAGAAGCTCTCCAAGCGCCTTGAAGTTGACCGGCTTCGTCATGAAATGATCAATCCCTGAACTCCATGCTTCTAGCTTAGCACTTGATGATACTAAGCCAGTAAGCGCAACGATAGAACACCTTGGCATGTTATTATCTCGTTCGTATTCGCGAATGGCACGTGTGGCGCTCATGCCGTCCATGACTGGCATGGACATATCCATCAGTATGACATCAAATTTTCGCGACCCTTCCCGATACTTGTCCAAAGCTTCCTGCCCATTTGATGCTTCTTCGAATTGAAGTCCGTTCTTCTTCATGTATGCTATGAGAAGCCTTCGGTTCAACAAATTGTCGTCGACAATGAGCGTATGCGATATCACAGGATCCTCTTCTTCGGTAGGCGACGTAACCGAAGGCTGCGCAGTAGTGGATCCAGCTGTAGATGAAGCGACCGGTCCAGACGCGTCCGAATTTAAAGACTCAAGGGTGCTTTGCAATGAGTTGGTCGGTGAGGAGGGATAGGTATGCTGCTTGATTTCTTGCGACAAGGGCTGTAGTAACTGGCTAGTTGGGGCAGTGTACTGCAAGTTTTCGGCTGGATGATCAAAGCGGTCCAGACATCGATTGAGAACATAGGCCAGCTTGTAAGGGCCACAAGGTTGGGTGATAATTTCAACGACAGATTCCCGATTTGTCACACGGACATCAGAACGGAGGGTAGCAGCTTCGAGTGCATCCATCCCGACGAAGACGGTTACTGGGGCGCGTTGACCGTGAGCTCTTCGTTTCCGAATCGTAGCGAGATAATCAAAAGACAGTTCAGGGCAGATGACGATATCTGCATGGTGGCCTTCCCACTCGGTTGTCTTCACAACTTGCATCTTGAGCTGCGTCTCCAGGGTATAGGCTAGCGCATTGGTGAAGCGAAGAAGGCCTTCGTCCGTTTTTGAGACGCTAGTATTCTCGCTTGGTCCCGCTATTTTCTTGCGAAGGATGCATATTCTCCGCCCCTTTAGCCTCGGTAGGTGAGACAGGTATTGCGCTCTTTCCGCTGTCAACGAGACAGGAGCTTCGGGTCTGGTAAGGGCGAGTTTGACGATGAGTTTGGTGCCGACTTGGGGGTCACTGCTGACCTCAACCTTGCCACCGTTGGTATCGATGATCTGTCGGACCTACATATAGTGTAAGAAGTTAGTGTATGTCTCATGTGCACTTTGAATGCCGGAATTCTTACTATGCTCAAGCCTAAGCCTGTACCCGGCGCGTGGGAATCTTCCTGGGAGAACGGATGGAATATCCGATTTGCAAGAAACCCGGGGCTCATACCTGAGCCGGTATCCGTGATGGTGAGTGTGATCGCAGTGGGGGCGTTTGTGTTCTCTGTTAGTTTGCTCGAACGCAAAGAAACATGAATGTATCCAGTGTCGGTATACTTAATAGCATTGCCGAATAAGTTCATTACTATTCTTCTCCAAGACCCAATCGGAAATGAAAAGACCCAGTCATCATCGAAAGCCATATCTAGAATGATAAACCGTGCTTTACGTTGCGGAAACGGAATTGCGTATTCGTCCGTAGGCGATGAAGGCGCTTCCACGAGCTTTGAGGTGACCGGGATATATGAGGATCCAGAAAAGACAGCTTCCACGACTTCTTCGGTTGCGATGGTAAGATCAAATGCGGGATCTTTTCTTCGACGGTTCTTCAATGGCTTCGAAGATAGTCGTATCGTATTCGCATTTTTCAGTCTCTTGGAGGACACGCTTTTCTTAGCATCGCTAATCTTGGCATAGTCCATGACGTGGTTGATAGTATCGAGAAGAGTTGAACCACAAGCATGCAAAGAGTTCATCATACTGGTCTGAAATGAATCGAGGGGGGTGTCTTTGATGAACTCCAGCGTACCCAGGATGCCGTGTAGAGGTGAACGAAGTTCATGTGATATGGAAGCGACAAACGTCGTTTTAGCCTACAATGACCCATTAGTTTGTGTCAGATTCTCCGTCTCATAGTACCTGCCTGGTTCAAAGCTACAGCATCTAGCCTGGACAATTCCCTCATGATGGAATGGCTGAAAATCTTGAAGTATGCCAAATCCACTGAAGCGGACAGCAATCGATACGCATCATTGCTCCAACATAGGCAACCAGCAAACCATCGAGCCCTCTCAAAATCCCAAAAGGGAACAAAAGCGACACTGCGTGCTTTAGGGAACATGGCTTGGATAGCAGTCGATCCTCGCTGTGGCCGGCCGTTGGTCTTGCGCTTCGATGATGTAGCAGGTGATAGATTTTCAGTATCGTTAGGGTTCGATGTCGACTCCTCAGTAGAGGACAAAGAATGACCTTCGGCGCAGAATGTAAAAATTTTGCCATGTGGATATTCGTGGAACAAACGTGACAGGTCGGGCTCTAACAATGTCCCATACTCGGGATTCTCTTTGTCGCTCGGAGTGGCCACACCAAGCAGCTGACACATCTTGGAACTCGATGAAGAAGAGCCGCGCTGATGTTCCTCAGTACTGTTCGAGCTTGCATCGTCGCTGGAGGACCTAGATTGGTATGATTCGGAAGGAGCCTCAGTACCACTTCCTGAGGCGCTGTTGGCACGACGACGTCCACCGCTCGCCGCAACGCTCGCGTCGAGTATAAGCACTCCGTCCAGGTCGCTCGAGCCCATAATTACGTTCGCAGCACGTGAGAACATGGACTTTGAGTCATTGGGCAGGATAGAGTCCTCTAGATTTGGTGTATCAATTAGCCTTTATCTCACATATAACTTCAATAAAGATGCTGCTTACGAAGCGAACGTATTGATCGGTGCCGGGCGGATTTAGCACGAGCTGTCTTTGATATCGCTGATAGGGGATGATTGGGAGTAGTCTCGTTTAACTCGACACCTTCGTGTACCTTTTCGGCGTCGTCTGTAGACACTATCTCCTTGTCCGTTGTAGAAGATATATCAGATGATGTTTGTGAAGGTAATGCCGAATCTTGCCGAACTTCTCTCTCGAAAGGTACCAAAGCAGATGCGCCTTCAGCAAAAGAGACAAGACCGCGTGTGAACCTCTCCCCCCGTCTGTACTGGTCTCTAATTGTGTATGTGTTCAGATAATTAACAACCGTGGAACCAAGGTCCTTAAATAGTTCGGCTTCCTCTTTGGAAAGACCGTCTCGGCTCTTGTTGTCGAAGATGCAAAGCGTTCCAACTGTCGCACCATTTGGAGACTTCAATGCGACGCTGGCGTAGAAGCGCATATCGGAATTGCTTTGGACATCTTCTCGGAAGCATGAACGTTGATCTGTGGTAAGATCACTGATGACCAGGATAGGTTCAACGTTTGGACCCAATTTCAAGACCTTTTCGCATATACCCCAACTTCGCGGAATGCTTACGTTCCCAAGCCAGAGGGTGTTTGAAGCATCACCCAGAGCATCTGGTTGCAGAGGTAGATCACAAGTTGCCTCCGCAAGTATGTGTTGGCGTTCTTCGTCAAGGAGTGATATCATGGACCGTTGCGCTCCCATCCGAATGGCGGTAAGTTGACACAAGGCTGTCAGAGTTGAGTCCAAGGATGGCCGAGGTACATGGCTTTCCACATTGTCGGTGCGTGGGATATTGCGAAAGGCTGCGCCATAGAGTAGCAGCACGTCTCGTTCTCTCCTCATCCCATGGCGATCGGTCTTGGTCTCCCTGCGGTCGTTCGGTTGTTGACTCATGATGCGTAACCCAGGGCACTACGCCATAAAAGGTCGAGGACGTCCACAAGCTGCCTCAGACTCCATGCTCCGCCATCAAAAGCGTGATGAAAGAACGGCAACCATTTGCATTCACCAAGCATCAAGACATCGTGGGGTGTGGAGCGAAAGTTTGCGATCGCCACACGAGGCGAATCGACTCGACACAGGCGGCAATTAGTCTTGCGGGTCGATGAGAAGCTAGTGTAGGATTCGCTACCTAGCCGGTGTGGGCTGTGCCAGGCTAATGCCGCTGTGGTGCCCTCTCACTGGCCAGGGATCGTGCTCCGCCGGCCTATTGCATCTAGAATTCTCCTAGAGTGTCTAGAAGTGCGTATAGGCATTCTCAAATCTCGACCCGCCAGACTGCATTCCAATGAAGGTCGCAAAAGGCCTAGAGCCGTTCGGCTGTAGATGCGGCGAACGCACACCCTGGAACGTGGTAGGTGAATCTGCTTAGGTAATTAGAACAGTCTAGCGCTGGAGGCATGTACTGATGCGCAGGATCCTACTACCTTAAGACTAGAGTGAGATGCCGAAATCGAAGAAAATAAATACAAACAGTGCTGGTACTGGATGATAGGCATTTGTTGAGTGCGTCACGATACTAGCGCGTCGGCAATGCAGTCTCCCGATAGCCGATCACGGCCTTCCTCCAGATACCTAGATACGACTGGCAGTATCAACACCACTGCTTCGGGGCAGTATTCACGATTTCAATTTCCTCTACTCAAAAGACTTTAGGGAGCCAGGATCAAGGTACAAGACAACGGGGTATGGCACCAACAGAATCCACGTGCCCAGCTACGTGAGAAGTCAGATCTGGAGTTGAGATCTTTAACCGACAGTTGATCAAGGTCACCGAATTTGAAGATTTGCGGACCACTGTCAAGATCACGTCCACGTGACAAATTGAGCAGCTCTCTTAGCAGTCTTCTGATGATATGGGCATGAAGAGGAAGTTCAGGTTCAATCCGAGTATGACCCAGATCCCGCAATATCGATGGAGGCCGATATTGTCAACCCCGCAACAGGAGACATAGCAAAGGATGAAACAAGACGGGGAAAGATATGAAACAAGCTTGTGAATGGCGGAACCTTGATCAGTCTACATCGCGCAAGGCTTGATCGTTCCTTAAGCCTTGATCCTGCGCATACTCCTCATCATCATGGCCGTGTACGTCGGTAACGTACTTCTCGAACTCATTGACCACTCCAATCGCTTGGTCAATATGTGCATAGCGTATCGTTTCCTTCTTGTAACGCGCCAGCTGGCGAGCTGTGTTTACCGTGTTCCTTATCTGTCGACCATTCAATTTATGTCGTGCGAGGATATCAAGCTTCTTGCTGATCTCTCCCGTGTTGATGTTCTCTCCAGTTTCTGACAGCGATTGGACAAAATTCCTCCAGACCTCCCAACGGCCATCTCTATCCAGTGGTGGGTAGTGGAGCGCAAGTTGGATGCGAGATTTGAAAGCCTCGTCGAAGGTGCCGATACGATTCGTCGTCAGGATGAGGATTCCGTTGTAGTATTCCAGAACTCTAAGAAATACAGACACGAGAGCGTTGCGCTGCATATCCAACTTAGTCCTTTCCTCCAGGAACACGTCGGCTTCATCCATCAGGACGACACATTTCCAGTTGCTGCCGATGTACAAGACTGACTCAAGATATTTCTCAACACTCTCGGCATCTGTGCCAATGTCACCGCATGTGACTCTGTATAGTGGACGTTCAACGAGTTCTGCAATGCTCTCTGCTGTTAGAGTCTTGCCAGTCCCTGGCCCACCGTGAAGTAAGACGATCAGTCCTTCTCCTTTACCGTCCATGAAGTCGGTTCCAATTGTATCATCCTTCTCAATGTGCACTGAAACTAAAGCCTTTACTAGCTCTTTCTTGCCTTCTTGAAGAACCAGTTGATGCTCAAAAACCTCCTTGTTCCATTTGATATCTCGGATGTGTTCTACAAATAAAACTTCTGCATTCTTGTTATGAATCTTGCTGGGTCCAAGGGGTTTCGCTTACTTACTCCACTTCTTATCATGAAACCCGTATCCGTGTATCGTAGCAGGTAACATGAGGGTGAAAGAGCTGCTGGGAGGCTTGTCACTCTCCATTGCATCGTCACTGAGCTCATTGCGAGTTGTTGGGTCATCATCGCTGCCGTGCATTAACTTGTAAGCCTCCATGTCAACCATATACCGCAAATTAGCCTAGCGGTGTAAGCGACGGACGCAGATAAAAGAATTCGACATCATACCAACTGTGAGCCAAGGCCTTGAAGTGGCACGTTGTAGTTTACGTACTTTTGTCGCCGACATGCCCAGAAGGTTTCGCCTCGGTCTCGTAATTCGGACTCCACTCCATCTGCTGCGTAGCGGAGAGGATACACTGGAAGTTCCGTAATTTGGATCTGCTCTGAGCTAGAAGGCCAAACATGTGAAAGGGTGGTTTGCTTTCGAAAGAAGTTTCCATCGTATTCCCACGACCGGCAATTCATGATCAACGTGTTTTGGTAAACTAGATGACAAGATGATACCATGAATGCTCGAGACTGGCCATTGTGGGTCGTTACGACTATGTCGTCTAGTTGGAAAAGCATCGCCCAATACTTTTGATCTGCCATTCCCGCAGCGGCAAGCTCTGCTAATTTCTCGTAACTGGATGACAAGCGTCTTGCCAGGTAATGGAACAATGCGGCTATCTCTATGTTGTGTTGCCATCCTGGTGCTTGCAACGAAGGTTCGACGCACATATTCCGAAAGTGATAGAGTTTTTGGTATGGATAAACGTGAACTTCTTTAAATTTCCATTCCTCGAATGTTTCTTTGTTGTGATCGCGTAGCGCGCACAACGCTTTCTCAAGGCTTTCTGATAGCTGTATGCACTCGGATTTCGCTTTCGCCGGCGGTCCATCGTACCGTAGAATCTGGAAATAAGGCTTGGATTGAATACTCATACTGTGAGGCATCGAGGGCATTGGAAGGCGCATGAATCTATCTTCAATGCGCTTATGGTAAGCTTCGCAGTCGTATTCAAGGTAAACCACGAATTTGAACTCGATCCATCCCGCTAAATAGCTCTCTACGTCCAATAAAGGCTTCTGGCCATGGAGAGCAGTGGCACGGTTTCCGTTTGCAGGCAAGGCTGGAACATCGAGATAGCATGCGCCTAGAGGATGTTCCGAATGGTATTCGCTGGCGCGGGAGCATTTCACCCGATGTATGATATTCGGTTGATCGATGGGCACATCAGTCGGTATATCTCCACGCTGGGGTCTGCAAGCTTTCAATGGTCGCTCTGTAGAGCCAGAGAGACTGCTTGTCGAAGCATTGCTGGAACTCCGTGGCCGCTTCTTGTGCGATTGGGTTTCCATGGGTACCTGTCTAGGTAGACATGAGTCGATATTGAACTTAGGATGGTGTCTGTAAAACAGGGATCTATTGCAACGATATTGCGATGAGGTCAGATGATGAAGCCAAGCCCACCTTCACCAATGAAGTGGCTTATATGTGGGCTAGCCTAATATAGACAAGGCTTCATCGAGCCACGTGCAATCTCCAGTGCAAGCACGAATCACAAAAAGCTGCTACATCCAATTGCTCGTACAGAGCTCTAAACAGCGGATATGATTAATCTTAGCATAATCCGCAGTTTGCATTCATTGTTGATTTACCGGGAGAAGCTTGACTTGTTGTATCAGCGTGATGCAGCACCCCATCCAGGCAATACCCGTGCGTAGTAGCGAAGGTGATCTTTATGAATGTTCAAACGTTGCTCACGATTGGAAACTCACAATCATGAGGAGAACAGAGATATTGACTTTTGGGCTCCCAAGGCCTGAGATTTGTAGGGCAACAGTCGTTTATTCAGTGCTTTGGTATATAGTTCAATTTCAATAGCCTAATCACATGATCTGCTGGAATTTCGGGTGATCATCGTGGTGCCGTGGGTACAAACGTGGAGAGCAAGTTTGAGTTGATACTACCATAGTTGGGTGAATCATGGTGAGTGCACTCTTGCAATGGGACATCTAGGGCATGACCGTACGGTTCGTTCCATAGATCTGGTGTCATAGTGTCCCTTGAAACAAGACCCAGTGGGTGGTTGGAAGCTTAAGCAGATAAAGGTGGCGCTGCTGTGTGCCACCTTTCGTGGTCCTCAAAGTTGCTCAAGTGCATGAAAGACTGTCCACATTCTGGTATCTTACATCGCTGCAGAAGATGTTAGCTAAGCTTCAATTCAACTAAGAATGCTTACAAATGGTTTCACATCTCCGTGGGCATTCAAGTGAATCCCAAGGTGTATCTCTCGGTAGAAAATCTTGTTGCAGCTGACGATGGGACATGGGTAACGCTTCCTGGGTCTCCGCCGTTGACCATTTCCAGGTTCATGCGCAAGCTGGTCAGCTTTTACGACTCGGCTCTTAGGCTGCTCCAAAGCTATCAGACGCGCTTTGCGACGCTCAAGCACATGCATTGTGCGATCCTCTGATATTGTGTAATTCAGTTTTCTCCGACAGAATTTGTGTGCAGAGGTGGACTTCCAACCGTCTTTCCATTTGAGATTCCGCTGGGACCCATCAGTGGCAACCGGTCCAGGGTTTCCGAATTGCCCTTCACCGCCGCCACCACCACCACCACCAAAGAACTGTGCAAACGAATCATCAGCCCAGACACCCTCCTCAAGCGGCCTTTCTATCAACTTGTTTGGAGAGGATGTCGGTTCGTTTGTGTCAGCGTTATCTACACTATTCCCGAACTCAATAAGGACTTCGTTATCGCGTATTGCAGCGCCTATAAGGTCGCCAGAAGACTCTGAAGAGCTCACATTCCCCCTTTCAATGCCCGAGATGTGTGACTGAGATTTATGCCGCGATTTTTCCAACGTCTCAACCTTATGTTTCTCTCTTCCGTGTCGCCCATAGTCGCGTTCCCGGTGAATGCCACCAAATTTTGTGGGGCAATAGGAGCAAGTGATTGAATCATGTGTAGATGCAAGCGTTCCGGAACTAAAAGATTCGGATAGAGATTTGCTGAGGCTAGGCGATTCGGGTATTGGAATCTCAAGGTAGTTGTCGAGGTGCGAGACTGTATCAGACGTCCGAGCAGGAAGCCTTAGTTTAGCTTTTGTTGCAGCAGCCTTATCCAGCTGCAATATTGGTCTGCGCAGTCCTGGCTGGTGTGCGGCCATTTTAGGTTCCCTGAGATTCGCTCCGCTCATTGTATTTCAACTCCAGATAATGAGCGAAAGCGTTAGGGCGACTGTCTGAGCTAAAGCGCCGGGTACTCTCTGGATTTAGAAAGTTCCCAGTACAGGATATCGAGCTTCCTCTTGACGAGAAGGAGGAAGAGGATGCGCAGCAGCCGTGGTGGTGTGGTGGTGGTTTCTGGAGCCCTTGTATACAACGGAGTGATCGAACATGTATCTGGGCAACTCTATACTGTCAGCGTGAGGATTGCGAACAGAATAGATGGCGAGCGTACGATCTGATCAAAGATAGTCAAAGCGACGTGTGTTGGATGGGAAGAACACTGCGCGTGAGGATAGATCAGCTTGCAATGTATGTATGTGTCGTGTCGATGTGCGCGCAGCATGCAGCAGCCCCTCGGCACAACCTCAGCCTTACCTACTGCACAGCCCACTTTCCAAGAAGCTGTTTGAGGTAAGGTCAGCTATGGCTTATCATGTCGGATCAACAATCATGAGCAGCGTGTGATACTCCCACTAAAGACTATCGCATATTCAAATGTCAACAGTAGCAGTGCGCGGTACGCCCTCGTCCTGGTATAGACCAGTCCCAGGCCAGGAGTACGATCATCCAATCACATAGGCGAGACAATATTGACAGACGTAGGAACCGGAACGTCGCAGCAGAGGCGTATCAGACGGCAATCGAGTATCTTAAGGATGAGCTAGGGATCTCCCTGGATGGTCCAGTGCCTAATGGATTCAACGCATCTGTACAGGACGTTTTCACGATGGTGGAGACAGCGAAAACAGAATATGACGGCAAGAGCAGGGGTCGCAAGCACACGGGCATGAGACAATCACTCGAAAGACTCTCTTCGCGCATCATGTACTACGGCAAAGTCATGGACACTCTGGCGCAGCACCATCCTGAGTATGTAGCTCTGGTTTGGGGTGCTATGAAGCTCATTCTTACGGTATGTCGCAACCCGTTGGAACATGCCCTCTCAATCGTAATATGCTGATGCATTGTCCAAAAGGGCGTTATCAACCGAGCCAACCTTTTTGAAAGGTTGTCGCAAGCTCTCATCGACATTGCAAACGTATTGCCGCGGATGGACCTTAGTGCAGAACTATATCAGACGAAGTACATGGAAGCTGCTCTCTCACAGCTGTTCACGTACATCATCCTCTTCTTGCGTCTCTGCGTCCGCTGGTACAACAAGAATCCACTTAGTCGAATATGTTCTGCCATCAAGACGCCTTTCGAACTCGGCTACCAAGACCTGTTGGAGCATATTCGAGAGTGTTCGAAAGCAGTGGATGACCTCGCCAACGCAGGGGCTCGAGTCGAAGTTCGTGATGTCCGCATTCTGACAGAATTGCAACATGCACATATTCGAGAGCTTGACGTGAAGCTGCTCAAGGTGCTGGATGAGCAGGAGAAGTTCAGAGCTCAAGTGGTTCAGTTGCTGCGGATTGCAACTTCGCACAAGAGCGTTACAGAGCGAGTAAGCGTCGACGTCTGTAACATAAGCCAAACAGTATATCGCATCGAATTCAATGAAGCGATGCGATTCTTTAAGCCGAAGGTATTACCCGAGATCGCACTGCTCAAAGTTAGGTCCTTCGTACGACGTGGCATGACTCCAAGTTTACCTAGCTTTGCTGGACAGAGGATACGAAAGACGATTCTGGAATGGGCTTCTGGAAACACACCCTCGTTCCTGATCGTTGAGGTGGGCCTCCGTGCGCAAAAACAGGCGAAAGAACTGGCAACGAATGTGATAGAAAACCTGAAACCGAATAGCCAATGCGTTTTCTGGGATCTGTCATCAACTCGAAGTTCTCCTAGTGCGCACACCATGGTGGCGCTGTTCAAAGGCATCATCTTCCAAATACTCCAACAGTCCAGTAATTTGTTCAGTAACTTTACCGAGCAGTTGAACCTCTCGAAGATCAACGCTGCTCATACAGATCGCGAGTGGGTCGACCTTATCTGCCTCCTCTTTTCCAAGATACCGACAGCTTTCATAGTCATTGAAACTGAGGCACTTCAAAAGGCCTATCAACATGACTCCAGTTGGATTGAACGCCTCTTCGGACATCTGCAAAAAATTGTCGAGCAGAGTTCCGCATCGGGATGCGAGCTGAAACTTCTCGTCATTATGTATGGGAGCTCTCATCGATTCACCGCGGCTACTGCAAGCTCGAAGAACGTACGTGTCGCGAAAATGCAGCCGCCAACTCCATTACCTCCACATTTGCGGCATGTGGCGCGTCGATCAGGTCTGGAAACTAAGGGATGGAAGATGCGAAGCCCTAAAGGACGAGATCAGTGATGAGTGTCATCAGCCGTGGTCCGGCAGAAGCTGTATCATTTTCGGTAGCTTCTTGAAATTCAAATGTGTTACCCTAGGCCTTTGGTCAATTGTTCGCTGTTTGAGCGGATATCGAAGCATACATGGTGCAAAAGAAGCCTAAAGGTTGGGCCGAGTGCGACAAGATCGATGTCGAGTCCAGCACAACGGCACGTGACTTATCGATACGCACCTACCATCGCGCGAGCGCGCCTTCCCGTCCATTTCGCGTCTGCATCATCATTTCCCACCGAACCACATCCACCCAAATCTCCCTCACATCCCAACATCCATCGCACGCTTCCTCAGCTTTTACCCTTATACTGTCACTGAAAAAGCACGACACGAAAAAACATGATGCTGACAACATCGTTCTTCTCGCACGAAATGCCGCACTACTCTGCATATACGCCACCGCGATCATCACCACTCTCCGAGCGCTCTGCAAATGCAAGCCCACGAGCCTTCAACTTCACAATGTCGTCACCCCTCAAAGAGAAATCTGCGATGCCGCAACGCGCCTTCAAGGCCAATCCGGTGATGCAGACGCGCGACGCCACCACAAAGCGAAGGAGGGACATGTTCTTCAAGCGCGTGCAGAACAATCGAGACGACAAGAAATGGGAATCACGGGGCGAACAGGTACGCGAAATTGATTTACATACCTCAAGAGCAGCGATACTAATTGACGATGCAGATTCAGCAATTAGACTTCGTGGCTGAGCGCAAACGATGGGAAGCCCAAAAAGCGCGTCAAGCACCCCAAGAGAACGATGACATCATCGAATACATGTTGGACGATGCGGAGCTTCCTGAACTCCCGAATTACGCGCCTCAACACGATCCCGAGATGACCGAAGCCGATTACGTCGCTGCACAAGAGGAGTATGAACTTGAACAATTGATCGCGTCGATGGAGCAAGAATCGGATGCACGATCACAGCATTACGGTAGCGACGATGACGACTACGACGCGATATTCATGGAGTGCGCGACGGCGGGGCATGATCAAAATCAGCAGCAACCGCAACACGCACAAGACGCGTTTGGAGGTGAAGACATGATGGACATGGACATGACCGACGGCTGAAGGCTGTCCAAGAAAGGAACATCGATACGTTGATAATATTGGTCCTGGGATGACGGCTTGAAGGCTTTGTACATGTTGTAAGACAGGATTGTTGACAGGTCATCAAGATAATTTACCTAGGGGAAGGCATCATGTATACATTGGGTATCTGGAAAGAATCAAGCAGACGAGCTATCGCACAAGGAGATTACTGAGTCGGGCAGCCCTGATCCATATCCTGAAGCGCCTCCTGCGCAGCGTTCATATCGCCGACAAGGTCGGGTGGGGGAGAGCCAGCGGCTTGCATCTAGATAGCATTAGCACCTTTTCGCATCATGCGTCAGAAAGTAATCAAATACCTTCTGCATCCTCTCCACAATATACTCCCTGTCCTGTGCGTTGTCGTCACTGTACCCTTTCCTTTCAAACCTCCCTACAATCTCCCTAACCAAAGTCTGCTGTTCCTCGTATCTCTTCAGGTCGTCCTTCTCTGTCTTTTCCTTGTTCTTCTCCATCCACGCTGGGAACTTGTCGTCTAGCTCCTTCATGGGCTCGTAGAGGATGTCCTTGTTGGTAAGCTGCTCCATCATGCTCATGAGCACTTTACTGAAGTCTTCGTCGCCGCCCTCGCCAGCGCCACCGAAGCCACCAGATTCCATGGATGCGAGCATCTGCGCAAGGATGTCGTCTTGGGACGAGGATGCGGCTGCGGAGGTTGCGGTATCGGAGGAAGACTGCATGCGCTCCATAGTCTTCTTGATGGTTTCCTGGAAGCTCTTCTCCGCCTTCGCAGCGGTTTCCTTTTCGGACTGACTGGGTGCCGCCTTCTCCTTCGTTTCACTTGCACCTTCATCAGTTTGCGCATGTGCATGCAAATGTCCGGGATCTGCCAGTGGGTTCGCGCCACCCATCTCCTCACTCATCTCCTTCATGATATCCTCGAACTGTTTCTGGAAGTCGCCTTGACCGAGCAGCTGTTCCATTTCTTTCTTCAACTGTTCCTGGAACGCATCTGGGTCTTCCATCATGAGTTCGGCAGGAGAGATGTCCGAGGGTGGCCTTCCGGGCCCGGAGGATGACGGCGCATTGCTGGACTTGGGGTATGCTGCTTCTATCGACGAAGCGGTAGGAGCTTTGGCGTCTAGCTTGGTGTTGGCGAACTCATCGAGCACATCGTCAAGGTCGGAGAGGTCATCTTCTTCGGGATCTGACGCTACCTCGGGTGGAGGGGCAGTGGTAGTGGTTGTGGGTTTGGCAGGCTCCTGCTCTTCTTTCTTCATGGCTGCGTCCGCCATGTTGCTTTAGACCTACTCCTAGATATAGGTAAAGGCTACTTGAAGTATGGGTAACAGGAATAGGAACAGGTGAGGCAGATCGTAGCTGTTTGGAATAGGCATGTGCCATGTCAGCCTCGGCCCGTAATGTGCATTCGTTCACATAAGCGGGGCAACAGGCCAAAGTCTAGCGCGGGGCAGATCGCGCATCGCACCTTCCACCTCGCGACGGGATCTAGCCCGAATCCCAACGCTGCGGCGCCCGATAATTGTTGTCAGTCACGTGCAACCGTAACTCGACTTCACCTGGCTCTCGAAAGTGTCTTATCTTCACCTTCACCACACTCGCAAGACACATACAAGCGCGACGCCACACCTTGCAGCTCGTTAATCTCAGTTTGCGACATCCAGACCCTTCTGTCTCGACCACTCGCTTCGCCAATACTCCATTACACAAGCCCGCCCGACAAGCTAGAGGCGCAACAGGCTTATACCTACAGCCTCACCATGTCTCTTTGCGTAAACCGACTCTCAGAAGAGAGGTACGCGCCATTCCTTTCCAGTGAATAATCTTTTTGCTAACTCAGACCCCAGAAAGTCATGGCGACGAGATCACCCCTTCGGTTTCTTCGCAAAGCCAATGCGCGGCTCCAACGGCATGATGGACCTTAAACGATGGGAATGCGGTGTACCTGGCAAGGAGAAAACTATATGGGAAGGTGGCTTGTTCAAGCTTGAGGTCGCATTTCCCGACGAGTACCCGACAAAGCCTCCGAAGTGTACGTCCACGACCTCTTATGAGCGGCCTCTGTTCTCGGAATCCTCACAACATCCTCATGAACGTCGCTAACGCGCACACTAGGCAAATTTGTACCCCCGCTATTCCACCCAAACGTCTACCCGTCCGGCACCGTCTGCCTGTCCATCCTAAACGAGGAAGAAGGCTGGAAGCCCGCGATAAACATTAAGGAGATCCTTCTCGGCATCCAATCACTTCTTGACGAGCCCAACCCAGAGTCCCCAGCGCAAGCCGACGCATTCAACCTGTTCAAGAAAGACAAGGCTGCGTACGAGCGAAAGGTCAAGCAGATCGTCAAGGAAAACCCAGCGCCGTAGTATGCCAATGAAAAGACGAAGAAACAGCCCGAGAAGGCTGATGGGAAATCTGACAAAAACGCTTTGGCCGGATTAAGTAAACGAGAAGTATAAGCGATTGTCTGGCAGGTCAATAAGCTCTTGGATATTGTCTAGGCGAGGGCAGTGTGCTTCTGCATTCTTTGCTTTAACTTCTTAGCTTCGGCGCGATTAGGACAGAACGTTTTTGGCGAGAACGATGGGGATTCTGGCGTTTGGGGCAGCAACCGAGCATAGCATGGGTGCTTAGATGGGGAGAAAAGCCCTATGTGGCTATGATACCTGACTTCTTCTTAGTCCTCTGGCATATTGCCTACGAAGTAATATCTATGATTTACACATCTCCGTTGACTGTTGCTCAGGATCCCGGTGCGTTCGAGACTGGAGACGTGAGATTACCGTAGCGATGGAGATCCGTAAGAGACCAAAGCTACCGCCTTGTTCGACCAACGCAATATTCATAAGTCAAAGAAGATACCATGCCACAGAATGATGTAAGATATATTAAACCCATCTGGTCGTCCAGAGTTCCGGTGATAAGAAGTCTAGCAGCCTAATTACTGCTCCCTCACATGTTCCCAACAATCACCTTAATAGTACAAGCCTCAGTCTTACAAATTCCACCACGATTCCCATCCAATTTTGTGTGTCCCTCGCCTGCCCTGCCTGAAGCCCCGATAGTGATAGGAAAGGCGACCAAAGTCTCGTGGTATATAGTGCGTGCCAATCTCGTGTCACACCTAGTATGGGCGGTATGCCGATCCGCCTCTTCCGCCGCGGTATCCACCACGGTAGCCGCCTCCTCGTGGAGCGCCGCCGTAGCCGCCACCGTATCCGCCACGTCCATACGGTGAACCGCGACCGCCGTATCCGCCTCGAGGGCCACCACGGCCGCCGCGTCCGCCTCGTGTCATACCGGGGAGGTTCGTTCGCTTGGGGACGACCTGGGCGACAGTTAGTTTCATGCCGCAGGTTTGGTGTGGATTGTTCTGTGTCTCGTACCTTTAGATTCCGGCTGCGGAACTGGCTGTTGTCGAGGACCAAGGCCTCATTGACCAGATGTGGTTCTGTGAACTCCACATACGCATACCTGCATACGCTCATTAGCGTTCCGATCTTTCTGCCAAACTCTTGCCAGGTAGCGAAAGATACTTTCGCAACTACTGTGACTCCAGCGCTACGCGACTAGTTGCGCGCGAACTGTTAAAACGGCGAGAACAAAAGTTGAACATGCGCAAATCGTCAAAGAAAACCTCCTCTTAGTACTGACCCTTTAGGATGACCGGTGAACTTGTCCAGCAATATAGTGACACGGTTGATGCTCCCGATGCTCTGGAAGTGTGCCTGGATCTCTTCGGGGCTCGCGCCGTAGTCGACATTGCCAACAAAGACACTTCGCGCGTCGACGTCTTCTTTACTCTCGCGCATTTCGTGGCGCTCGAGATCGGTCTCGCTCTGCATCTGGCGCAGCTTCTGGGCCTCTTCCTCCATCTCTTGTACGCGTCGCCTCATTGCTGAGATCTCTTCCTGTATTGCGCTGTTAGCATGCTGCCCTTCATGACCAGACTCGGTATGCGCGCGCAGCACTTGATAGTGTCGTCTCTCCAAAGAGTGTCCCAAGCGCGTCGATGTGGATTGTATCGTACCTCTTCGTTGGGGTCTTCCGCGGTATCGAGGCGTTCATCCTCCTCGCGCTTCTGTTCAATTTCGGCGTCGGACATGGTGGCTTAGGAAAGGTTGAGTGTCTGGAAGGAAACTTAGTAACCAAGAACCATTTGACGGGCCGCCCTTGACTTACCGGGCTAACGTGAATGTTCCGGGCCGTGAATGGTAATTAAACTACGATCGTTGGGCGCTAATATTTCACTCTCAGTAGGATTAAACCGAGCACCAAATGCGACGACGTGTAGATGACCAGTGCAGTGTTCGTAGGTTGGAAGACAGCTGACGGAAGTGATGGTAATGTTGCTCATACGAAATGACGAATGGCACTGGGGAAGCTCGTAGCGCGCCGCTAACAAGGCAGCGGAGCCTCACTTATTATGTAAGCACGGGCCATGTTTGCAGTTGCGACACACAAAGACCAACGCCTTCTTTATTCTCCTTTCACTACGTAATCGTTGACGCTTTTAATCATAGAGACCGCACTCTGCTTTTCACTCTCAATCTTCCAAGAGGCCAAGCATGCCGATGCTGTGCGAATGAAAAGGCCATCCGCACTTGTGTTCTTTATCCCGAATGTCATTTTCACTCCTTCCAGTCATTCCAGCAGCTTGCAAGCCAGCTACTTTTCATCTGAACCCTCTTCCGGCATGCAAACAGCCACATCATAATCCTTGTGTGAAAGGACCCGGTCCGCTTTAGGTAGCTTGCTTAGTTGGTGCAGCTTTTGCAATCCACGGGCAAGAAAGTCTGCTGGCAATTGCTCGAGACTTGCGAGATTCTAGCATCATTGCTTCCACGCCGCTGTTGACACAAAATGTGTCTACAATGAGCTGAAGTAAAAGGTTCTCTCGTAGATCCAATCTACGAAAACATCAAACCCGTCAGCATGGATATCGTGGACGCTGCACTGACTGACTCCTTCTATGAGTCTGAGGCGAAAGAACACGAAGTGGTGAGTCAATATTCATTTGTGTAGTATATAACGCTTCTGCTTGGGTTCGACAAGGATGACGACAATGTCAGATGTGGTAGCGGCACCGTTCGACATGAGTAACGTGCTTCGAGTCCGGACAGTCGTGACTTGCCTTGCACGAGGTGCTCCGACTTTCTTCACGATGCCGTTCTGGGTATCGGACATGTTTAAACACCGCCAATGCTAGCGAGCGTAGATCTTGCTCTTGACTGAAAGTATATTTCGGGTGGATAGTAGAGGTTGTGTAACTAGAAAGATATCTAGACGCAACTTGTAGAAACCATCACTCCTTATAGCCATAGCTTCAATGATAGCCAGTAAGACCTTTTGCTCTCTCACTTGTATCTGACAATTACCGTCTTTTTCCTACCTTCACTTTGCTGGTTGACAGTTGGGATACGATACTAGATATATCAAGCCAGATTGGCTGTTTGAAATTCACCAATAGAGTAGGGTATGGCGCATAGTACAGCAAGCGTTGGCTATTGTAACTAACTAATAGCGTTTTCTCAATATAGATGGCGGATGCGGACCAACTTTGGATAGAGCCTCGCTTCAAGACAGTACGTAGTAGATTTCCATATTTGAGAACTAGTTCATTCTCCTATCTCTGAGTCATTACAACCTCGTTGTAGTGTTTGCGTTCCAATTTCGACCTCAGCAGTGGCTTATAACCCACTTCATTCATCTTGCGCAGCAAATGAACGAGAAATGCCTTTGGCAAGTCCGGCATTAGAACCTTGTCATACGCGTCCATCTTATAGATAATATTGCTAATAGCCCAAAGGTCGACGTAAAGGCGCAACAACGGATCGTTCTCGGCGAGGTGTTCGTAAGCGTGAATGACACGACGGCAACTAGGGTACCATCTGTCCAGGTTGTGGATATCCTTGTCGAAATAAGCATCTATCAGCGCGGACTTCAGGCCAGGAGCTAGCAGTCTGTCGGCCAGAACATAAGCTCGGCACGCGGTGGCCAAGCCACTCTTGTAACTGTGTCGGATGTATTCCAAGTCTTCCCTCAAAGTGCCTTGGTACGCCCAATCAACAAACACATCAAAGGCATCGGTGTCAACGTCGAGGAGTGGAACCACGCCGTCATCGGTTTCTCTAAATGCGCCAGAAAGTGCTCCACGAAAGTAGCCTAAGTGGTGTATGAGAAGGCCGGTATGTAGGTTGTACTCCTTACCATTTGGACCGACTTTGATGACAATGGTGTTTGAGCCCGCCGCCATGCTGTGCAAATGTCAGTATTGCGTTGTTCTGAACTGGGAAGTGCATACCTAGGACGAAGCACTACGCCAGAAGACGAAGACATCATGCAACCCATACGTAGTACTGTGCAGGGATGGTTTGCGTCGAGTCAAGAATATGATATGAGGTGTGGCAACGTGTTGTATTGTTTTAACGGCGCGAAGGTCTTTGTGTTATATCACAGCGCAGTTCCGAGGGTTTGAACTTGTCATCGCAGTACCAGTGGTTGATGTGGACTCGACCAAAATACGATAGAAGGGGTAATCAGTCGACTATACGACTCATGATTTAAGCATGAACTCCCGTCATGGAGTATCGTGAGTAATGACACAAAGTGGAGGACTTTATCATCTGCCCATGTGCGCCAGAAAAACATGACAAAGTCGCACGACATGATTCCTGTGCCTTCGTATCTTAACCTGCGGTTTTTCTTTCACGAAGGCGTTGATCTCCGTAGCTCAGGCTCAGTTACAGGCATATCAAGCTTATCGAATGTCTTGAAAGCTTCTAATACAAGTGGGCTAGTGGACGTAGCCTGATTGCAAGGGCTGTCAAGTTCAAACAGCCTTACTGGAAAGGATTCTGTTCCCTAGCAAGCGAAAGGTCAGACTGTTGTGCCACATTTGAAGAAATATCTTGGTCCAGCGCTCAAAACGACGCACGATCGGTGGCAGGGTGTCTAACGAAAACTAGTAGACTGGATAAAACACTCAGTTATAGAGTTTGAGCAAAGATTCTTTGTTACTGGACATTCAAGAGTGTGCGCTGAGTTCGTTCGCCAAACTATTCCTGGATTTTGATCTTACACACCGTAGGCTCTCCAAAGACCGCCAGACGTGGACGCACAGTGCGCAATGATCATCGCTGAAGTTCAGAGTGGCGGGAAACTATGTCCGTTGTAGACTCAGCACGGTCCACGAACTCGCGCAGTCTTAGTCCGTCTGCTCGTTTATATACCTGATTGACTTCACGGATGACTGCATCAAGGGAACAGGGATGTTTTCGATACTCTGGACTGCGAGAGCGGCGTTCGTAACGGATGTGCAAATCTGGCGCTTTAATAGACTTGATGCCATACCGAAGTTCGGCGAAACTGAGTCCGGCGTAAGGTGCAGTTGGTCGCGGTGACAGTATGGCCATATTGTTCATTTGTCTTGTGAGGGCGCCAAGAAGCATGGAGCCACACTCGAAGGAGCATTTCTCATCTTGAATACAGCAATAGCCGCTGCAGAACTTGTCGAACCACCCTTGGCAGACATCTATCGCTCCTTCGATCAGTTCTGATCTGCAAGTCTCTATTCCCCCTACCACAGTTAGCGCCTGCCAGTATTATCTGGTGGATATCACTTACGAAGGATAGCTGGTGGGATGCTCAACTCCATGTTTCGTAGAATTGGTTCATCGCTCTTTATCGAAGCCCAAAAAGTGGATTCATTGAACTCCCCTTCCAGCTTAAACACCCAAGAGATAAGTATCCATAACATCAGATCGCGGCTATAAGTTTCCGGAACTGAGCATTTTGCCCGCAGGTGCGTTATCCAGACGTCAGCAATCAAATCGAAAGCCTCCCAACATCTGTAGTAATCCACCAAGATGGCGATCTTAGCAAGGAGCTCCAAACCGAGTGACTTTGGCACCTGACGAAAGCGGAGATGTAAGACGTTCAACAATATGCCGAAGGCTTCCGGATCCCAATCTGTGGTGTTGACATGATAAAGGCCATCATCCCGCTTTAAACTCTCACTCCATGATGTCAACTCACTCTTGAATTTCGGCGAAGCGCATACCAGGTGCTGTGATGAGACCTGGTAGACAACATCCGGCAGAGCGGCTTGCCTTGGCACAGGTTGGTTTAGGTCGTCTGCACATGTATCGGAAGTCGCATCGTTCAACGGCTCGTCTTTATGCTCATCTTCTGGATCTTGAATCTCACTGTTTTCTTCGACAGCCTGATCCCAGACAGCAAATGGTGCACCTGGATTTCGTAGCGTGAAGATGACATCACCAGTGTCAGCTATGATGATACGTTCACTTGAGGGCGACGTCATGACGTGCTGAGAGGTTGGTAACCGTCCTGCGAAAGAATTTCTCGATGCTTGAAAGGTAATTCGAGTTCAGTGTTGAGCTGAGCGACGAGGCGTGAACTGATAGCAGACGATAGAATGTTTGGTCGGACACGCTATTGCGCTCGCTAACTCGTTCTCACCAGTACTTGACCACAACGCGCCTTTCACCTGGTTTCATTATGCAACGACTTGGTTTGTGATATTACCGTCGTAATTCCTGTTAAACAATCAATTAAGCATCGCGAAGTTTGTCTTATTCTGTGATGTCAGTCATGTATTGTGTGCTCATGTGAGATGTGGAAACATGTAGGGTACTGTATCCCCACTTCCCGATCCATTCGCGCTAAGTCGCGTCTCCCCACGCGTCCAGCAACATCTATCTTTGGAAACCACCACCACCTTTGCCATCTCATCCAACCTTGACCTGCAAAAGTACTTTC
>Ga0265797_10003810_pt1 | contig 23730 bp, 17 predicted proteins | sample P2T30metagenome_FD_192433 | JGI IMG/M metagenome (GOLD analysis project Ga0265797, IMG submission 192433) | Plant litter microbial communities from East Loma Ridge, Irvine, California - P2 T30 | ecosystem: Environmental > Terrestrial > Plant litter > Unclassified | place: USA: California... | reverse complement strand
TGCTTACCTGCCTACTTGGTTGGTGGGATACTTGGCTCTACACATGGCCTTACCGCCTCCACCCCATGACCTACCAACAGGCTTCCATCAGCCAGGACAACCCACTGTAATGTAGGTCTTCATGGTAGCTGCTGCGCCTCATTTCCCGTAATGTCTCTTGACGAGAGTGAAGCATGCGGCAAAGCGTAGTATATGCCTCAACCTTCTCTTCCTAGATTTTGCAAGGCACAGAAAACCGGCGTTTTCAATGGGTATGTGGCACGTCTGCAACAAAGGATGCACAAAGGAAGCCTTACATGGGTATCATCATACATGTTCAGATAGTAAATACGCTACTCTACAACTTTTCAAGCAAAATCTTTGCGCCCGCGTTTCCTCTAGGAGCGCTGTCCGATTTATCACCCTTCTTCTGCTTCTTGCCCTTTGATTCCCCATTTTGTGCACCTGGAGGATTGGCAGCCGCCTCGAGTGCCTTCTTCTCCTTCTTCAGCGCCTTGAGTACCTCGTCCTTCTTTCCAAAGCCTTCGGCTTCTGTCAGGGCAACCACCACAAAAGATCCCTGGCCAGTCGCCCAGTCCACAATGTTGGTCTTAATCTGAGGCCAGAGCAAGTCTGCGAAACCAAGTGCAGGTTCTACAGGGATGACCTTCTTGGTGACAGGGTCGAATTTGCCACCTTGCACCAGCATCTTCAACATGTTCTTTCCGTGGCTGGTAGCCTTGTTGTCGCCAGCGGAGGCAGGAAGAGCAGAGTCCAATATCGATTGGGAGAGGCGGGCGACCTCTGCCAATGCCTCTTTGCGCTTCGCTGGCTCCACCTCTGGAGCTCCAACGAGGACCTCACCCATAAACTGCAAGCCGAATGTGAATGAGGCAAAGTCTGCAGCGCGAGCTGTGACTGCGGTCAGTAGCTGCGGTTCAATGTTCTTTGCAATCTCTTGTAGACGGATGTTGGGGTCCTTCTTTGATGTAGTCTGACGGATGGCGTACAACTCATTCAGTCGCTCACGTGTGTTGTCGTCTAATAGCCATTTCGCATCCCCAACGAATGGATATAATAAGACTGTGCGTGCACGAGCATCATTGACAAGGTTCAACACCTTTTCGGGGAGAGCGTCGTTGCTTGGTAGAAGCTCACTGAAGATGGATTTGGCCGAAAGCTTGGTATCGTCAGTGACTGCCATGGCAGCAAGCAGAACGTGATGAGCGTGTTGGTCAAAGGCCATTGTCTCGACTGTGTCTTTGTACGGTCGCAGGAAGAGCTTGCGGTCCTTGGCAGTTCCATATGCGAAGCAAAGTGACATCAGCCGCGATCCTGATTTTGTGAAAGCAAGGTTCTTCAAGAGATCCACGTTATCGGCCTCTTCACCCTCCTTGGTTGTTGGATCCGGCTTGAGATGTTCAAGGAAGTCACTCGCTTGTTCAGTGCCGGGCTCGCAGACTAGGAAGTACTGCAACATAGCGTCGTGCAGCATGGTGAAGCCGGTGAGCTTCTTCTGGATGAGGGAGTTGATCTGGTTCTCCAGGTAGCCCATGATGGGCTTCCTCTTGTCTGGGGAATCTTTGAGAATGGCCGATAGCTCTGCGCTGTCCGTACCCTCGGGAGATAGACCCTTGATTGAGAACTCAGGCCCATACCATTCCCGGAGAAGACGGTTCTTCTGCTCTGGTGTGGCTACAGCTCGGTAAATGTCATCTACTATCCATGCGGCTTCGGGGTGGTTGATCATGCGCTTGACGTGGCTGTAGAACTCGGTGATTACCAGGTCGCGGATTTCAGGGTCACTAAATTCGGTTAGATGCGCGATGCAGTCGTCTATGATGGTTGTGCTTACCCCTTCTCCACCAGCTTGGCAATCAAGAACTTGGAGTACTTGCCCTCGGCCAAGACCTTGAACTCTCCCTTCAACTCCCTGGCAATCATGCGCCTCTGCTCCATTGTTGAGTACTTGATCGCCGTCTGGATGACACGCACTGAGTCATGCTTGAAGACGAAGTCCTTGACCCTGCCGGTAATGATTTCGAACAGCTCCTTGACGAGCCCTTTCCTCTCCTCCTTGTCGACGTGCGACTTCAGCCTCAGTTTCTCCCAAAGCTTCTTGGATCGCTCGATGATGTCGGCGTTCGGCTTCGCGGCTTTTCGTTCTCTGGCGAGAGCCTTTTGTTTCGCATGCGCTTCTCGCGAGTTGGTTGCTGGAAGAACAATTAGCAAGAAACCATAGAATAGACACACTGCTGTAATTTACAGTTGAGACCCGCCAACTTGGACTCTGCCGCATCGCTTGTGGGCTTCTTCGATGGTTCCTTCTGCGCCTTGCCGTTGGGCTTTGCTGATTCCTCGCTGCTTTCGGCGTCGCTCATGTCGACATCGGCACCATCAGCCGCGGAAAAGCCGTAGAATCCATTGTCCTGCTCGCTGGTATCGGACTCCTCGATGTCAGAGCTCTCTTCCTTGGCCTTCTTTGCCTTCTTAACCGGCTTGACGTCGTGCTTCGCCTCGCGCTTCGTGGTGGGCTTGTCGACCTTGACCTTTTTGCTCTTGTCTTTAACTTCAGGCGCGCCTGCGCCCGCGGATTTGCGTTTGATTCCGGCCATTGTAAATTGTGGTTGTTGTGTCGCAATCCTCAAGCTCGGGATCGCAAAAGTTCGCGACTTCCTGAACTTTTTCTGACCAGGGTTCTGCTTCTCACTTAGCCTGATCAAGACTAGCTCGAACCATGTCCCACATGCGCGCGCCGCCTCTCTCCATCTCATATCCACTCGCAACCTGCTGCACTGCACGTTTCCTAGATCTCTGCTCTTATCGACACAGCTAACGAGTTTATGCTTTCAACCAGACTCACAATTTCAGAACTGATCGGAGCACTGATGAAGAAAGCAGATATCGAGTTCACCATACCCTGAGGTCCACACATGGCGTTCTACCTTGAAAGATCTTTCCAGACAGTAACATTGTATACCTTTCACGAGGGCTTGATAAATGTGGAGCTCAACCGAAACGCGCTTCTTCGCTTACCTGGCACGCTGGCTACGACCTATGACGAGAACAACTACGCGTTGCACGGCGGACTTGCCGTTTCCACACATTCTGTCATTGCATGCTCATCAGCTGCTTGACACATTCTTGCCTGGTTACCTATTGCGCCAGACAACACACTCTGGCGTGCTTGCTCGTAGCCCGGATATGCTTATTGTTCCTGTGCGCACGACATTCATCCGTCAAATTACAGCATACGCGTCTCTTTACCCAGGAACCCGGTTGGGCCACTGAAATTGGCTCATCTATGTTCAAGTCACTCTGCAGGAATTACCGCGATGTTGTTGTGATTGATAAACAGTTTATCTGTGATCTGTTCGGTCGTTCTACAGCATGACCGGTGCTGTCAAAAACTTGCATCCTTACTTCTCGGAGTACGTCTTGTTACATATTAATTGCAACATCCTTGCGCCCGACACAGGCTTCTCCGCAGTTTCCTGGATGGCCATTCTCCAATTATCCTATGATGGCGCTTTCTTGATGCGTACCAGGCTTCGGCTAATTGCTTGACAAACGCTTAAGTCTACATCTCCGGGCATACATACATCGCATAAGGCGAAAATTTGACATCGGTAGGATCGAAAGCGGATTCTATCGTTCTCTTGACATTGACCATTTGGGCAATGCGAGTTGTTCGGCCAGAACTATATCAAGCATTGCCTGAGCTCAAAGTATCCCACTTGAGCAAGAGCCCTACTCAGTATAATAAATGAGGACGCTGCACCACGGGTCGAATCTTTGACCGCTACAAGGATGAACGGTTAACCAGGCCTCTGCTAAAGAATCTAGAGACACTCGATTCAGCTTCGAAGATCCGCATGGCCGAGTGAGATCTTCTGGAAAGTAGCATGACACACAGCCAATCTTCACGGCCAGGCGCCTATGCCCAGGGTCTACATGGTAGAGAGTATACGACTAATGTATTAAGATTTGAGGTGTGTGATCTTCGAGAGTATTGGTCCAGATTTCGTTACACGCCCACTTTCTCGGGAGATCATCAGGTTCCTGGCTATCCAAATCCTGGAAGAGGAGTCTGGCCGCAGGCCCAATGCAGCAACCCAGGTTTTCATACCGACATCAGCGTACCCTGTGGTGCATTTCCAGACCTTTGTGGAGATTGGCTTCATATCGATCTTTGCTAGAGCCAGGAGAAACGGATGACATACTGTGTCTCTCTCACTGGGCCTGCATAGCTTTTCGGGCTAGTTGACGACATGCGTGCTTGGAATCAGCAAGAGTGTTGAGCGTTTGTGATATCGAATTTACGCCGGGCAATACTACTGCTGGCAGCTGCGATTTAACCGGGAGTTGTCGTAGACACCCTGGATACAAAAGATTTCATATCACACATTGGAGTTTCGAATACGTATAAAGCCAGCAGTGTTTGCATCTTGTGCTCAGCGTCAGTTTCAGTCTACATTTCAGATACCTATCAATCTCGGAAAAGAAACGGCATCATGAAGTTTTCGACTGTTCTTTATGTGATGGGAATGACTAGGTACAACTCAGCTCTTCATTGTTATTCAAGAGCGTGATTGACAGATCGGTAGCCTTGTATCGGCCGCTCCCCAGGACGATGACGACGAGCCAGAAGTCCCTTCATTCCCCAGCTTCTCCCGCCAGCCTGTACCAAGCTTCTCGCGCGGCCCTCTCCCAAGCTTCAGTCTTCCTACAGCCCTTCCTCCCTTTCCGACCGGACCTGCGGCACCACCTCGCCCTACCGGAGGGTTTCCTCCTCGTCCCTCAGTCAGCCGCGGCCCAGTTCCCAGCTTCTCGCGCACGCCGTAAGTATTTTGACGGCTCGTTATGGAATCGGTTGTACTGATATCGGGATCAGTCGCCCAACAGCAACCCGCTCTTTCGTAATCTCAGTCCGCCCAACTCCGTCTCCTCGTCCTTCTCGCTCGGCCGTTCCTGTGCCATCTCCTCCCACTAGGCCCTCCCGCAGCGTTGGCCTACCGTTTCCTCCACGCCCCACTCCTACTCCTGGTGACGACGACGATGACGACGACGAGGATGATTCTTCATAGAGGAGAGGAGCGTCTTGATGCGTACTAGTGGATATCTAGCGGTGAATGTACCGTCAATATTGTGTGCAGTAGGCTACCTGAATAGGCCAGTAGTATGTCTCCATAGCGATGCGCTCTGTCATTACCGCCTGAAGCATTGTAAATGAATCTCCATAGCAAGCTTCAGATATTCTTTCCAGCATCAATCATGTGCGAGATACTAGTGACTGTTACCAAAGCATTCTCACATGAGGTCAATCGGCGAGCGACGAAATGAAAGCATTTGTAGTTCATGCACCATGCGATTTTTAGAAGTTGGACCATCCCACAACGAACAGGTTGCGCATACGTTTGTTACATGTGTGTGCATTTAGTAAAAAAAAAAAAAAGAATAAGTCTTCTGCTACTAAGCAGACGGAGAGTAGATACCGTATAGTGTGCTCACAACGGCAAAAAAAGAAACCTGGGGTATCTGACTGCAGCCAGACGAATACTGATGAGAGTGGGACTCGAACCCACGCCACTTTCGTGACCAGGAATATGTGTTAAGATAACCTTAACCTGGCGCCATAACCAACTCGGCCATCTCACCTAGGTGATTTTGATGGATGGTTGATCGCAATATTTATATATTCACCACTATGTCAGACGGTCGGCCGTAATATTCAAAAGTGCGGGGTAGCCAGGTCGTTGCATCTGGCGAAACTATTAGATCACGGCAACACCATCAGTCAATCAAAACGAGTCTAGTCAGTCGAATCATGTGCAGACGTAGTTTAAACAAGGATTCACGGCAATAGTTGTTACTTTGTCAGAGTGTTCGGCAGATATGCAGCATGAATGAAGTGTTTCAGTGCGCTCATACAGTACAACACGCAGTGCCCCGCATGCTATTTCATCTACTATATCTCACTACCAATATACTCACTGATACGATGCAAGCTATCGATCGATCACTCCAGCGATTCTGATTGGTTTAGTTGTAATGTCGACAAGATGGGGCGTTGTGCTGCCTTCGGCTTATGCATGTGCTCAAATGCGCATCTGCGTGCAGTGACCGACGGTGATTTTTCTTACTCGAACCGGTAATTCGACGACCACTTGGCTCAAGTCTTATGCATACACCTCATACAAGGGGAAACCTCAACATTGGTAGGAATGACAAGTACTTTGTTGCGATAACAAGTCCTTTGTAGGCGACATATTAGGATGCTCTAGTACCGTCGCGAAAGCTAGACTTGGCTAGAGGCATTGTAATGTCAAGCACGGGCCTAGCGCCACACTGCTGCGCCTCGCGTTGACGCACGATTTCACCGCCATACTCCACAGCCAGCCTCCCCTGCATCCCGCCAGCTAGCATGAGCTTCGTGAAGCATACATCCCCGCATTGAGATGGGCGCGCGCAAATGCAGCCTTCGCTTGCGGTAGACCGCCATGACGTATTGGCCTATCTCGTCGCCCTCCGTCTTCGCGGCCACTAAACGTACGGATCCCGGGCGCGCGCACAACTCACACGATGGCGCCGAACACCAGCAACCAGGCGAACAAGATGCCGACAAACCATCGCAGACGCATCCTGGAGATGGGGCGTCTGCGCAAAGTAAGAGTGAGGTAGAGGACAAGAATGGCGCGTCGGTAGAAGACGACATACATGGCACCATCATTGCCATCAGAGTGACCAGGAGTGGGCACATGTTTGCGACCCTCACCAGAACAACGCTCACGGTCTGGCAGACAAAGGCATGTCCCATTGCCAGCGTGACGCCTCAGGTGCTAACTCTTCGTAGCCTACGATTGTTCTAGCTTCAGTACTGCGTTCAGAGCAATCCGTCCGAACATACGGCCCCAACACCGACGTCCTACTGCGCCCTGACTCCCAGATCTTCGTCGTGCAGACCACGCTCGGCTTCCTCATCACGTACTCGCTCGCGACAGACCACTCGTCCCGCATCTACCAGGCTCAATTCACCAACACGCACGGGGGCCACACCAGGAGAAGCAGTGCAATCACTGGCTTTAAGATTCAGCGTCAGCACGATGTCAATGCGGGGCCAGGAGAAGGCAGCGGCTTGAAAGAGCTTAGCCTACGCTTTCGGATGGTCATACGGGTCGATGCTGGCATCATCAGGGCTCTGGCTCTGGACGATGAATTGATTGTCGCAACTGGGAAGCCTGCTGCTGTACAATGTATTCGTTGGGCGCCAGACAGCACTGGTAGCCAAACAAGCACCGAACTACTGGCAAAGATGTCATGGTTGGGAAACAATGCATCGCTGCGTGAAATGGTCCATGATCGGCCTATGAACCTATCGTGTTGGATCACAGGCGACGGACGAGCCTTTGCAGTCCAAAAAGCGGCTCGAAAAGACGCCGTTGCTCCCAGTCTCTTCCGTGGCTATGGTTTCCATACACCCGAAACAGATGCTGATCACGGCGTGAAAGCTGCAATCAATGCAAGGTTTTCATTACTTGCTGTTGGCTGCGCCAGTGGTGAAATCTATGTTTACACCGCACGCGACTACACTGGCAACATTCCCCTGTCTCATAAGCTACGACCGAACGTTACATCCCCCGGAAAGATGACTGTCTTGACTTACTCGCCAGATGGATACTGTCTTTTTGCTGGCTACGAACGCGGCTGGGCAATGTGGAGTGTATACGGAAAGCCTGGAGCAACGAGCTTCACAGCAGAAAGAACACTTTCCAAGACAAACAACGAAGAATGGCTTCTAAGCGTCAAAGAAGCATTCTGGATCGGGGGTGGCGCAGAACTGTTAATGTTGAGCAACGACGACAATCGTCTCTTTGTATTAGAGATGGCTCGAAGTGCAGTAACCGGCTGCTTCTCCTCGGCTAACGTATCACGGTCTTTGATGCAGACAAGCACCGGCTTCATGATCTACCGTGGTTACGACTTGCCAGACTTGACGACGATCTCTGCCGATGTTTCTCTGTGGCATCATGTTCAGATTCCTTCGGCCTACCTTGTCGACCAATGGCCAATTAGAAGTGCGGTCATCTCAAACGATGGTCGGTATGTGGCGATAGCGGGCAAGAGAGGGCTTGCACACTACAGTGTAAACAGCGGGCGTTGGAAGATGTTCGACGACCCTTTCATAGAGAACGAGTTCACAGTTCGAGGGGGTATGTGCTGGTTTCAGCATGTTCTGATTGCAGCGATCGAATGTCGCGATTCCCATGAGGTATGCTTGTCATCTATTTGCCTTTTCGTCGAAACTGACATGGTGTTTTCAAGGTTCGCGTGTACTCACGTGAGGCAGCGCTCGATAATAGCCACATCATGCATACACAGAAGCTACCTGCGCCCATTGTCCTCATTGCACCTTCTGGCGAAGATTCACTTCTCGTCTACACCTACGAGAACATATTATATCACTACGTTATTAGTGTTTCAGATGCAAGCGTAAAGTTGGTACAAGTTGGTCAAATCGCGCTGCACGGTATCATCCGTGCACCTACTCGAGTGCGAGCACTTAGCTGGATATTACCAGAGGACCAGATCCGTAAGTGCTCAAAATCTGTCACTACAAATTTGCTAACAACTTACAGACAATGGCGATCCATCACAAGATGTCGCTGTCGCCACTATCCTGTTCCTAGTGGATGGCAAACTCGTGCTTCTCCAACCGACGACAACCGAAAGTGGCGACCTCAAGTACGAAATGCGCATCATCGCGCAGAATGTAGAGACGTATGCTCTCATGCGCGACCACCCTGCTTTCGCATTGGATCGGCATGCCGATTCGTTACCGGCGAGTCCGTCCATGGAACTGACGATGGAAGGGGTACACGGTCACGATCTCCGTGACTCACTCTGGTTTTTTGATGGTCACGACATGCGAGTTTGGATAGATATGCAGGATGTTCTTGCTTCCGCTTCACCAGAAATTGGTCGAGAACTCCCAACACCTGTTCAGATTCCTGTCGACTTTTATCCTCTCTCGGCATTGATCAACAAAGCGATCATATTCGGTGTGGAGTCGGAGTTGATCCAACGTAGGGATACAAACTTCGCCTTCCTGCGTTTCGGCACTAGAGTAAGCTGTCGCGCCCTGCTCCGCGCCTAATAGCCGGCTCGTCAATCTTATGCTGACACACATGCTAGACACACCTCTTTCTTCCCGCACTGCTGCGGTCCCACTTGGCGCAATTCAATCACCCCGCAGCCTTACATCTTAGCCACCATTATCAGCACTTGCTTTACTTCCCCCATGCTCTAGAAATCTTACTGCATGAAGTCCTGGACGAGGAGGTGGATACCCAGCCACCACCCGAGCAAGCGCTATTGCCAAGTGTGCTATCGTTCCTGAGCTCTTTTCCTCGATATCTCGACATCGTTGTGCAATGTACCCGCAAAACCGAGGTGCGTTCATGGCGGACGTTGTTTTCAAACTTGCCTCCACCGGAAGAACTATTTGAAGAATCACTGCAGAAAGGGAATCTGAAGACCGCTGGTGGTTATCTGCTGGTCCTCCATACATTTGAAGAATTGCGGCCAACAGGCGATCAAGTTGTCCGCCTACTCCAACGTGCCAAAGATGAACAAGATTGGGAGCTATGCAAGGAACTTGCGCGCTTTCTCATGGCTCTTGACGAGTCTGGTGCAACATTGCGAAGTACCTTGGAGCTTGTGGAGCTGAAGACTCCGTCAGCAGAGCCAGGCCTTGGCCAGTCACATTTTACGTTCGACACTGCCCGACTAAATGTACCCTTGCGCAGTCGCAATAACGGGACTAGGTCGTTGGGCGGACCAGGCGTCGATTTTGGGTCCGACGGCGCTGGCAGGACCTCACGGGAGAATGGCGACATTAGTCCTGGTGTGAGTGACGTGAGTGCTAGTAGTGATACAAGCCCTTCACAAGTACCGGGGGACTACTTTGGCCTTGGCATGAACAGTTTGCGCCAGTAGTTGTACTGGGACATTGAGATAGTTTCATTGATGTAGTTGTATAATTTTTCACAAGCGTTCCTCTATACTCAATGCTGCCATACTCACAACAGCAACATTAAGCGACCAAGGTACTCAGGGTGCGGTAGACCATCCGACGGTCCCAAGTTCCTGGTCTGGTCCTGCTCCTTCAGACCCCAAGCCATGCAGGAGGGTCGTATTGGCCCCACAGGGCTGCTTACAGGACCTCACGACGGGCTGGAGAAGCATGGCGATTGGTGATGGCGACCGGCCTACCTCCGTCTACCGTATCTTTCACAGGCTTCCGAAGTATGGCGTGCCCATGTAGCTGGTACACTTGTAAGCGAAACGCTTAAATTGTGGTAGCATTTGTGGCCTCTGTATCTCCGTCCAACGTAGTATCGCTTGATTTCTTGTGTCTTGTAGTTCAAAGGTACGTAGCTGAGCTAAGCCGTTTCAATAGACCAAGATGCCATGGCAGATGGTTTCATGTCTGCTACTGAACCAAGGTTTGGCCAGGTCTGCGACAACAAGGTTGGCGGTCGCTTGGAAGATGTGGTGTAATCGCCCGGGCGGTGAGATGCGCGTGGTCTTCCCTCTGTTTCCACGGCTTGGTGGTCAGCTACAGCACGTGTGAAGCAGCATCCAATGGACTGTGGTCTTGCCACAAGGCAATCGCTGCAGATAGGGGTCCCTCTCATCGTTGGAAAAACGGATAGGGCGCAAATACACCAATGTGCCCTCCCATGGGCAATGCGCACATGGTGACAAACATCTGCGTCCGACGTGACGTATCCATCAAGACATTGATGAAGCCTCGAAAACCCCATGTCTCCATGATATCTCGTCTCCATCGCATCCCGCGCTGAAGGGAGTGCCAGTGCAATGGGCCGGCTTTCAGGCAACCAGCAATCCCTCCATCCCCGGCGCGCTGGCCTCCTGTTCGCTCTTCAATGTAAAGACGGCAAAACACAGCCACGGCTGCCTCACCGTATTCTCACGTTGCTGCGCATGCTCAACACACGCTTTATGACGCACAATTGCTTGCTCTCCGCTTCATACTGTGACACAGGGCTTTTGAACGGCCGGCATTGCGTCTGTTTTGAATCGACTCCCCGGCGGCAAGGCACACTGTCGCCAACCGCGTATATAATCGTCTGGCCCCATTACCCTCAGCCCTATCCGAACCGATCGATCATCTCTCCTCTGCACTAGGAATGACCAAGACACTTGGTTCATCGTATCGAACATCATCGCGCTTGCCAATCTATCCTGAGTATCGAGCTAGCTAAGACGACAACAATGACTGCCCCTCCAGCCGCACGACCGCTGTTCTCCACCGCCCACTCCATGCCATTCGCCTATCCTTCACCAGCATCCACTATTGCATCGGACACGAGCTACTTGCATTGTAACGTAATGTCACCTCGGCAGGAATTCAATGGTAAGCGTACCTTTTTCGTGTTGTCGAATATACCGGTTGCGCGTACCACATGCAGAGGCGCTCTTGCTGCCGAGGTCCACTGCTTGCCTGCTGCACCTACACAGATGGTGTAACGCGATCACCAATGTCAACGACCGTCTTTACTGCCATGACTAGCTCACTCCAGCGATACATCATGCTAAGATGAAGCAGATATCACATACTCGCGGAAGTCAGTGAGCTCTTCGCCGACAGCGCAGTCAGCCGGCAGTGGAGGTTTCCAATGGATTACCGGCAACAAGCCGGACGACTTCAAAACCAAGCATGTTATGCAGAAAGTGCGTCAAACTGCTATGGGCAGTTATCTGCAAGGCGCAAGGAGCCAGGCAAGCAACAAGTCCAGATCTAACAGTGAAGCCTCGGACAAGTCTCAATCGAGTGTTGGCGATCAAGGCGCAACGAAAACCCGGCCTACGAAGACACCAAAAGGCAAAGGAAAGACTGATAGCGAGAAGAAGGGTTTGGTACCTAACAAGCAAGTCCGGCCTAACAGCAACGTCCAGGGCACCTCGGATCCTGGTTCACAAATTGCACGCCAATCCACCCTTCCTAGGAGACCTATCGTTGTCCCGATAATGGAACAAATGAGAGGACATTATCCATTCGACCTATGTCCGGTACCGGAGCTTTACTCCTTAGGAAAGGGTCTAGATCCTTTCGGCACCATGTTCCAGTCAAGAGACGCGCGCGTCAATGTCGAGGGATTGAAGTTCCAATGCGCCAGCTACTTCGGTACAGAAGGTCTGGGAAAATACTGGATTCCGCTATGCCTAAGCTACCCGCATGCCTTCCTGAGTACCCTCTACATGGCTTCTGCGTTCAAAGACGTCATTGAGAACAGCAGAGTAGAGAGTTTGGAAACGGCAGCACTGCGCCAAGATGTTATACATTTTGTGAGCGAACATCTTACTAACAGGGAGCAGTGTGTGGCGGACCACAACATTATAGCAGTCAGTCAGCTGATACTGGGAAACGTCATTACCCGGATGGATGCAGGTTTGACCTTCCACCAGAATGGAATCGAGACTATGATCAAGCAGCGTGGTGGGCTCAGTAAGCTGGGTGTACATGGACAACTGGCATCCGCAGTTTCTTGGGCCAACCTTGCGATTGCTATTCTGCGGGAAAAGGAACCTACTCAGATGTATGTCGAGTACTGTACTATTCACTCGGCAAAGAAATACGCTCGGGACATTGTGATACCAGAATCACCACTTTACCGGCCTCATGACAGATACGTAACGCTTGAACATGCGACCAAATGTACACGAAGAGCGCAAAAGCTCTTAGATGAGGTCTACGCGATGATAGAGCTATTTCTCGAAACTCAGCGCTCGAATCGCCAGGGTAACGCTTCCAAGCTGAGAAATTATTACAACTCTATCAATCAGTACCCACCTGGTTCAAAGGGGGATGGTTGGAGGTACGAAGCGATCCGCCTCACCGCTCGCGTCCAAGCTCAAGCTATCATCGATCAAGTCCCACTGTCAGAGGCACTCAAAAGGGTGCAATCGTCTGAGACACAACCGGCCATGTACAGTTCCTCGATAGCCTCGCGTTCCAATGATTCGATCTCTTCAACACTTGAATTCCAACAAGTGACTCCGGTTACTGAAAGTTCTGAGAGTCCTAACTTTGCCCCGTATAACGGAATGAACCCACAACAACAAGTCGGCTTTCCTTTCAACCACCGGGATTCAACCTCCTCGACATATTCACAACGTCCTTCGCCTTTGTCGATACAATCGAGTTCATCAGCGATATCTCCTCAATTATGGATCTCTACATCCAGATCCGGTAGACCTACCATACTCCAACAGCTTCGAGACGCCCTCGAAAAATCCGATCTTTCAGAGTGCTGGTCCGACATGGCTGGTGTGCTGCTATGGATTGGACTGGTCATGGGAGCAGCAAGTAACGAAAACGAGGACAAGGTCTTAGCAAGATACTTTTCTGCGACAACCATGAGAGCATGTATCATGCTCTGCTTCGAGCATCCCGAAGCAGTACATTCTACCATGCTGAAAATGACCGACATCGTTGGAGCGTTGGACAAGAAGCCTGTTGATGCACAACTGGCCAGAAAAGACAGCGCCATTTCAAGAAAGCGAGCGAAGGCATAAAGAGCTATGAAGAGAACAGTTCAGAAAAAGTCGAGGTTGCGATAAGCTTTCTCCACAGTGGCGATGTCTTTCGGCGAAGCCGGTTGATCCACATCGATACGATATCCGTGCACGTATAAGGCTGTAAGGCTTAGACTGCAAGGCTTAGGCTGCAGGCTGACATGAAGCTGCCTCATGATTCTCTCATCTCAAAATCTTCAGCGACTGCCAGGGCGTCAGGTTCTCTTTTTGATCATATGTATATATTTCTGCCTTCACTGTACCATAGCATTGCGGGATTGAGCATCGGTGTTGGGGTGTCAGGCGTTCGTCATCTTCGCAAAGGCGAATCTTCGGAGTGATATGTTGAATGAAGGCATTGTCATCGGTTACCACACATCACTGTGATCATACAGCATTGCACTAGGGTCTTCTATAGTTCCATGACTTGAACATGTCCTATTATGGTTTCTGTGAGAGCCCGAACCCTGATCTATGTGTGCTCATGCCTTCATTCCTCATTTCTGCATTCCAACTGGTATACCCGTCCCGTCTTCGTAGCTACGCCAGACAGGGGGACCCTAACCCTTAGTAACCTTCTTGACGGTACCATCTTCATCAACATGGACGTTCAACCTCTCGGGCTGGAAGTCCATGGTTTGCATCGAGTCGGGCTTGAGGACGCGGTGTTGTTGGGGAAGATCGGTCTTCGCGAAGGTCTGATTGTAAAAGAAGTCAGCGCTAACATCTAGGCTGAGTAGAATGTAGTGCGATCTTGGACTACGCAGTGTGGGAGAGGAAGATCGAAGGAGGGAAGAAGCGGACGTACCATCTCATCGTGCTGGTCACCAAGCTTCTTGCCCATGAGCTTGCTCATCCAGTCATCACCAGAGTTTCCGTCCTTTGACTGCAGACCGGGGACTACGAGAGGCATGTTGTGTGATGTTGTTGAGATGGTGTAGTGTTTGTGTATGTGTATGTTTTTGGTCGCGCGTAGTTTCGAAAGACGTGTTATCGTGAAGGTCAGTCGTGTCTAGATGGTTTAGTTACTTGAGAGGATAGCGGGGTAAGGAGGGACGCGGTACTTATGCAAGTAGACCCTGGCTGACACTTGTGTGAACTAACTTGTTTGTTTGAGCTTTGCGTGTCACCAGGCTGCAAGATGGGTTATGGTGGTGCTTGGGGAAGGCTGACGTCATCCGTGTCTAGCCGCGTAAGTGGGGTTGTGTAATGTTTCTAGAGCGCGGGATTGGCATGTGTCGGCCTGCTATAGCTTCGGTGTCTTATCTTCCACTAATTGGAGGTAGTGTAAGCGTGTGAAAGTAGAGATTATGGAGCAGCATTATCGACGGTTACGTGTCTCATCACTGATGCAAGGCGATATGCAAAGTCTGACATAGGGTGATGCGAGATTGACAGAGCCTCAGCGAAACTTCCCTAAGAGGCGAAGGGAAGACACGCATATCTCCAAAATTGTAGGGCAATGGATGATGCGATTTGACCTTGCCTTGCTGACGTAGCAGCAACGGATATAGGATACGTAGTCTATGTCTCAGTTTCCTGTTCCGCTCTAGAGTGCTCGAAGTGATCCAAAGACTACGCTGACCGATCACAAACCAGTTCTCGTTTATTTGCCGTCGCGCATGTTGCGGAAGAAGTCCATGACACCGGTGAAGACAACTAAGAGGATACCACCTCCGGGGCCCAGTCTCAGCACCTTGGGCAAGAAACCCTTGTAAAGCGCACCAAAACCTTCCTCCTTCATGACTGTACCAAGAGCCGGCCATGCCCAGTTGTACTTGGGTACTGATCCCGCGACCTTGGGGGAGTTCTGGATGCGCGACTTGACAACGTCCATTGGGGTGTTGAGAATGGTACCGACAGTACCACCGATAGCACCAGACATGAGGTCGTTGGTGATCTGGCTCTTCTTGGTGGTTGCTGCGGGCAAGAGCGCGCGGACCTGGAAGATGCAGCCAAAGTATCCAGCATTCCACAGAATGTGCCTCCACATGGTCGACTCAAGACCTTGGTAGAGGGTGAGAGGACCTTCCTGCTTGACAATCTTTGTGACACAGTCCACCATGCCGTTGTACTTGTGGGCTTGCGCCTTGTCTTGTAACCGGATCTTGACGAGCTCGAAGGGGACGACGACAAAGGCTTCGGTGGCACCTGCGGTTGCGCCAGTGAGGATAGAGAGAGACTGGTTCATCTTGGATTGGCCGAACAGGTTGCGGTAGAAGGAGCCCCATGAGTCATTGGCTGCGAACTTGGTGGCCCTGTGTCGCGTGAGACGAGTCCTTTTACACACTAGACAGGCAAGTAGGAAAGTATGCGTACCTCTTGGGGGCTTCCATAAGGATAGGCGCGGTGATACCGCGGTACAATCTTGAAGCACTGCCAGACGTCAGCCCCTCTTGCTCATGATCGCAAGAGTGTCATAGCGCGTACCCCTCATTCTTGATGATCTTCCTGAAGCAGTCTACCATGCCATTGTAGCTATCTTCTCCTACAGACTTGCTGGTCTGAAGCTGTCTGCGAATATTTAGACGCGATTTAGGATTGGTCCTGTATGCGGTTGCTTACACTCGGGTCTTGACGACGTCCAGCGGGTACCTTGAGATGATGTTAGCGTCTCGAACTCGATGTCTGGACGTTGGAAGATGCCTACATGAGCAGAATCTACACACATGACTGCATCAGCACTGGCAGTCTCACGCGAGCATCTTCAAGAATGCGCACTCACTTCTGACACACCAGCCACGGCACCTGTACATGGTTAGCGCCAATTCGAAATCCTGAAGCTCAGTCCGGTCGCAAAGCTGCTCTGCTGCAAATTTGAGCGGAAGCGACATCGCATGGGAGCTTTGAGCGAGATGCGGAAATCCCTCGGATAGCCGTCGCATCGGAGCTGGGCGGTTTTAAGACAATTGGAACTTACCGGCCGCGAACTGGTAGACGAAAGGCAATGGCTTCGCATCGGCAGCAGACATGTTGGCGATAGTGCTGTTAGGGAACGGAGGGACCGAGGGGGAGTGAAAAGACAAGAGGGCTGCCGTTGAGTGAGCGTTTCCCGGTCGGCGCACACAATCTGGGGAAAGAGCCCAAGAGCGTGGGATGAATGTCCAAACTCCGCTTAGGCTTGGCCCTAGCTTCCCGTCTTCGGTTGACGCATTTTCGATTGGCGCAAAAGCACCCTGACGTGATCATAGTTTGATACGCGGAGCCGCCTTTGATGTGCCAAGTAATGTCAATTCAGTGACTGTACTGATTAGGCGGTCCAAGCAGATCAGGATGGTAGTTGGCAAGGGCTGAGCAGTTGTTACATGCAGATTCTCTATTGTTCAAGATAGCGTCTAGTCTGTTTGTGATGATGCAGCAAAAGCCCATCGCATTGTACTTGCTAAAGCTGATGCAAAATTGGGTTCAAGGTAGACGCAGGTCCCATCCGCGCTCGGAGCTGTATCGCGCGTCGCGGCGAGATGGCCGGTTTATCGCCACGTGATGACGAGCCCTCGCCTCGTTCATTGTGATTGGCCACTCACGACGCGTCTTCGCGTTCAACCCATTCCAGACGCTTACGCTACCTACCATCTCCATGTCCACGCGACAGAAGTCCTTCTTTGACCAGAACCAGAAGCCACAGGTACTTGAACAACCGACTGTATTCACTGCCGTCGCGTACTCATCTCTCATCTTCGTAGCACTATAAGGGCCAATGGAACCGCTCACGCAACTTCCCCCACCAGAACAGTAATCAGGCGGCGCCGCAGGCTCGGCAAGTAGTAACGGGGCCTCCAATTATGCCTTCGACCCAGACTCGTACCAAGCTCAAAGCCTTCGCGTTCGCCGAGGGCACGCCTACCGCCGATTCTTTTCTCAAACGACGCGACGCTGAGAAGGAGAACCGACCCGCCCCGCTAGCAAAGACGCCGAATCCTATGGGTACACCAAAGGCGAACAGAGTTGTGAAAGATGTAGCTGCTCCGAACAAAACTCCCAAACTCCCTACCATCTCAGATTGTCCGCCACCGTCAACACCTGCCACGACGAGGCTGCCGCTTGCCGACTTGGTAGGGAATGTCGACGATTCCTCGAGACACGCGCCCCAACCTGTTGCCTCACCCGAAGAGCAATTGATATGGAGAGGATCGCAAGCAATAAATACACCTTTTCCACGCAAGAACAAGAAGCGCGCTAGGAGTTCGTCACCCGTTGCACCGTCGCAAGAGGAACACAGGCTGGACGCGACCAGACAGGACATCACAACCCCTCAGGCTGACCCTGCCCTGGAGCTGTGGTCGCGATACACCAACAACAAGGGCACCCCAAGCGCCAACAAGAGCGTGGCATTCGCGCACCTCATCAACGAGTCATCCCCAAGATCGCAAGCTGCTGCTGGAAGCATCAGTGGGCTGCGGAGGTGGGCAAGCTGCGGCGTCGAGTTCCCAGCGTCGCATCGGAAAAGAAGAAGAACACATGGCGTGTTTCAACCGGACAAGGAAAGCACAGAGGACGTCTTCGCCGGTGCTTCTAGTTCAGATGGCATGATGCTCGGGCAACCAACGAAACCAAATCTTGCGAGTATGGTGCAGCGCATGCGAGAATGCGTCTCCAAATCACAAACACGCGTCTCTTCGTCAATGCCAGTAAGTTCTTCACCATTACCTGGGGCTGGAGATCGTCAAGACCCGTCGTCGGGCTCCCCTCTCCAGCGACGTGCACGAGAACGGCATGCGGATAGTTTCGAGACACTACAACACGATGCAGCACTTCTACATGGCACACTGGATATCGATGACGAGCTCGTACAAGCAAACGAACCAGTCGATGTGGTACAGAAGCCACAGGCGTCTCAAGAATCATCCGACGATTTTGGAGACGACTTCGATGCGGACATGGTGGATTCCCTGGACATAACGCCTCAACCTGCACCTGCCAATCCGCTTCCCCAGCAACACCCTGCGCCGGCTCCGACTTTACAACAAGGCAGTGATGACGACGAGTTTGGAATGGACGATGAGGAAGACTTCGCCGCCGATCTAGAACAGGTAGCATCACTGTACGACACAAGGTCTGTGGAAACTCAAAGGGGAGATCAGGCGTCTACAGGACAATCGAGACAACCTCCAGCTACTGCAAGTGAGACGCCAGCACCTATCATCAGCCTCTTGGATGACGATGACGATGATGAGGATGAATTCGGGGAAGACATAGACGCCGACGAGTTCGCTGCCGCTGAAGTTGCAGCCACACAAGTACCTGCCAATACTGTAAGTAGAATGTAAATTCACCTGTGATTATCAGCCGTGCTAACTCTCGAAGAGTCAACAGGACAATAGAGCCATCCAACGCTATCTCATCAAACGAGTGGATGAAAACTCGTATACCACTGATCGTGGCTATTCGATGCCTGAAAAGGTGAGTGGATGTTGCTGAAGTCTCTGTGACACTGTAGCTAACATGATGTAGGTTCTGCTAGTCGAAGAAGAGAAGACGAAACTGTTCAAAGCGATTACTCTTCGACAGGCTTGGTTCGACACTCCCTGTACGACAGGCTCGTTTGTGCATGTCATCGGTGATTTTACAAGTACCGGACAATGCATTGTTGACGATCACCACAATATGCTCATACTTCACCCGGATCATCTCATCTCGTCTACTGTTGTCGCAGACTCTTTTGGTTGTTTAAGGCGAGCGGTGCTTCAGGATCGTGTCAAAGCCACCAGCAGGGCCAACGCTCCTATGCTTTACGGGACATTACTGCACGAATTATTCCAGGAGGCCATGAAGGCGAACCAATGGGACTCTGTATTCCTATTTGAGACTATCGAAAAGCTCATGCCGAGCCACCTGGAAACCATTCTAGAGATCAACTCGACCTGCGAAGCTGTCAAAGAGCATCTCAGTAGCAAGTTGCCCGAGTTACAGGCTTGGGCCAAAATATTCGTTCGCGCGGACCCTCAAGCGGACGCTATCGTTCGAGAACGAAATGGACGACAGTCGACCATGAGCATTAACAAGCTACTTGACGTGGAAGAGCATGTCTGGTCTCCAATGTATGGTCTGAAAGGCAATATCGATGCCACTGTACAAGTGACAATGCGAGATGACCAAGGTGAACGGACATTGACGGTGCCATTCGAGGTCAAAACTGGCAAGAACTCCTCGAATGCTGCACACGTCGCACAGACCGCCTTGTATAACTTGTTGTTGTCTGATCGATATGGTATGTCCTTCACAACTACACGCATTCCTAGCTGACGTTTGTAGATGTTGATATTGCTTACGGTATCCTCTATTATCTGGAGACTTCGGAGATTAGTCGGATTCCTGCTATCCGCAACGACATCATCCATATGATAATCAAGCGCAATGAGCTAGCCTGCTTCGTCCGAGACCGCATCGAGCTGCCTCCAATCCTGAAAGAGGACTTCAAGTGTCAAAAGTGCTACGCGCAGGAGCCTTGCTTTCTATACCATAATCTCGTTGAAGATGGGAAGGGTGAGATGCTGAACAAGAAGGCGAAAGAGAAATACGACGAGCTCGTCAAGCCGCTTCAGCCTTCCCATCAGGAGTTCATGAAGAAGTGGGACACTCTGTTAACGAAAGAGGAGACGGACATGATGAAGTTCCGACGAGAGTTGTGGACCATGCTGAGTACAGAACGTGAAAAGCTGGGCCGCTGCTTCTCAAACGTCATTCTGGAACCGGGGTCCGGACATGAGGACAAGACTGGCCAAAAGATCAACCGCTACAACTACACGTTCGTAAAACAACAGCCGGCTCCTGGCTTCTCCTTCACTGAATCTCAGCTCATCATCGGAGAGCCTGTTGTAGTGTCGGATGAGCAAGGGCATTTCGCGTTGGCCAATGGCTATGTAACGAACGTTAAGAAACGTCGCATCACAGTAGCTGTTGATAGACGTCTGCACAATTCCCGAACCAAGTTGCCGGGATTCCATTCACAAAACAATCAAACATTTGCCGGCATCATGGAAGTGGCCAAGGTGGGCGAGACAATCACCGAATACGAAGCTGATGAGGAGCCGGTATTGTACCGCCTAGACAAAGATGAGTTCAGCAACGGCATGGCTGCAGCTCGCAACAATTTGATCCAGATCATGGACAACAGCGTCTACAAGGCTCACGACCTTCGTGCGCTGATCGTGGATGGGCGGGCTCCTGAATTCAGGCCTATGCCAGATGCGATCTCACTGCCTCAATCGTCACAGATGTCTATGAACTCTGATCAGCGTGCCGCCGTCGCAAAAGTCATGTCCGCAAAAGACTACGCTCTCGTGTTGGGTATGCCAGGGACTGGCAAAACCACTACCATCGCGCACATCATTCGTACATTGGTTGCGAAGGGCAAGAGCGTTCTGCTTACTTCGTATACTCACACTGCCGTCGACAATATCCTCCTCAAGATCCGGGATGACCGGATTGGCATATTGCGCCTCGGCGCTGCCAAGAAGATTCATCCTGAAGTCAGAGAATTCGCTACTCTTGCTGCCGAATCAAAAGACAGTCTCGAAGAGCTCGAACGATCATGGATGCAGCCGCCTGTCGTGGCTACAACGTGTCTCACCATCAATCATCCTCTCTTCAACCGCCGCGTCTTCGACTACTGTATTGTCGATGAAGCATCTCAAATTACCCTCCCTGTTTGTTTGGGGCCTATCCGCATGGCTCAGAAGTTCATCTTAGTAGGCGACCACTACCAGCTACCTCCGCTGGTGCAGAACAAAGAAGCTATGGAAGGCGGACTGGATGTTTCACTGTTTAAGCTCCTTTGTGAAGCTCATCCACAGGCCGTCGTCAGTTTGGAGCATCAATACCGGATGTGTGCCGACGTCATGTTGTTGTCAAACACATTCATCTATTCAGGACGGCTGAAATGTGGCACGACCACTGTCGCTTCACGTAAACTGGCACTTCCCAAATCCGAAGGTCTCAATGTCTACCACCACAAGCCATATCAATCGCGATACAATGCGGCACAGGCATGCACTGGTCCTGATGCTGCTGACTGTTGGCTTTCTCGTTCCTTGTCACCAGATCGCCCAGTCATCTTTATCAACACTGATCTCATTTCTTCGACCCTCGAAACGCAATCTGGATCCCGCATCACTAACACTCTTGAAGCGCGGCTAGTTACACAACTTACAGTGTCTCTTCTCAGCCTTGGTGTCCCTGCTGGGGAGATTGGCATAATTGCTTTCTATCGTTCACAGCTCGCCTTGCTTCGACAAAGCCTGTCATCCGCATACACCCAAACGCAGTCATCTGAACTTGCTGCTCCCGCCATAAACGGACAAGGGTGCTCAGGAGTCGAGCTACATACTGCAGACAAGTTTCAGGGCCGCGATAAGGAAGTCGTCATCGTATCTAGCGTACGAAGCAACGAGAACGGCACAGTTGGTGATCTCTTGAAGGACCGCAGACGTGTCAACGTCGCTCTGACCCGCGCGCGATCGAAACTTATCATTCTCGGCAGCGAAAAAACGCTATCGAGCAATGAACTGTTGCGCGATATGGTTGCCTTCTGTCGCGAGAAAGACTGGGTAGTCGATCTCCAGCCCAGCATGGTGGAGTCGCATGCCTTTGAAGAAAGTGCTACACAAACGGGCAAAACACCAGTGAAGCAGCCACGCTCTTCTTCGCGTTCTAACAACGTCACGAAGAGTCCTAGTCTGACACCTAGTCCGTCGAAGAAACGCAAGGCACTGGGCGATCTTACAGCAAAGCCTGAAAAAGTCAACGCTAGAAGTCCTAAGAGAAGAAACGATAACAAGAGTGCAAGTGGTAGTCCCGAGGTAAAGAGAGTGCCTGGGAAGGTTTTCACAGCAGGCAAACGGGGCATATTGGATGGCAGACCAATTCTGAGGGACATTTACAACGGCGCTATTTGAGAGCTAGGCATCTATGGGTCTCTTACTAGGAGTTTTACTAGAGGGTACTCCGACCCCATTGACTCACGAAGGGTTGGAATGACGAGGGTTTTATTTGGGATACCAGTGCTATTGGATATCAATGTAGTATGACAGCAAATGGAACAACGGAAGCGTATCCTATCAATCAGCAATAATTTCACGTAACCTGATTCCTCACCCCCTGTTCCACAGCAGAAGCGTGACCAATGTGCATGTGATTTGTTAGTAACCACGCTCTGCTCGGTGCAATTACGCGACGTTCACGGCCTCAATGTGCCGTTCCAGCTGGTGCATCACACAACTGCGTCTTCCCGCCACCACAAAAAACGAGTACCCCAGAATCAGAACCAAGCTTTTCCGCTAATATCCATCAATCAGATGTATTGCACGAACATTGCTCGATCAGGTCACAGATTGTCGCTACGCACTCAAAGATTACCTATGTTACGAGAAGAAGCAATCTTCTATCGCAAACTCTCCTCCGCATTCCATAGCGTCACCTTTGCTTGCGCGGCGTAGATAACCATCTAGGCGATGCATAAACCTCCATTCTTCTGATATACTTTGTCAAGGCCTGGAGGGACCACAGGCTGGATCAGGAGTCTGCTATGCTTCTCAATCTGTGTTCCCATCAGGGTTTTACCTTTTATTTTCTTATCATCAGGCACATCTTCAAGGACTTGGGGAACGAGCAATTCGCCGAGCCATGATTGTAACAAATGACCTTGAACAAGGCAGCTCTAGGATGGGGAGATTTCGTTCGATCTACGTCAGGTTTATCTCATGAAGCTATGCTTATATGCCCAGCTAGTCGCTCTTTGTTCCCCTTGTCATTATTGTTGCACATGAGCTCAGAGTATATGAGAAGAATCCTAGTGCAACAGATCCGAGCGCTACCTTTCAATTTGCCCCTTCCTTATGTTTGGAGTCAAAGTGAACATGACTAGTATAGTTTTTTACATGGTGAGAGAAAGTAAACCGCATGGCTGTGGTTCGTAGAGGCCACAATGGCATCGAAAGTGTTCTGTATAGATCCATACTATGACAGACTTATACCAGCATGATGTGCTGGCCATTCGATCAACTTACGGTGCTCTGATCCCAACGCTACCGCGATAGCCCTTACAAAGTTTGTACCTAGGCCCTCAAGCCACCATACCGTATTTGTCCGGATAAGCAATACGGCGAAGTGCGCTAGAATGACCAGCGCATCGCGGTCTTGGGCTTCGACGAG